>Ga0315284_10000641_pt1 | contig 47683 bp, 51 predicted proteins | sample YL17G09_16_MG_FD_203696 | JGI IMG/M metagenome (GOLD analysis project Ga0315284, IMG submission 203696) | Sediment microbial communities from Yellowstone Lake, YNP, Wyoming, USA - YL17G09_16 | ecosystem: Environmental > Aquatic > Freshwater > Lake > Sediment | place: USA: Wyoming | collected...
TTACTGCCGGACGATACCCGTTCACTTCGTCGGTTTCCTCGCTGGTCAGTTTGCATTCTGCGATGGCGAATTCGAAAGACGCACCGAGATTCCGGCCGGTAATCGCGTATTGCAGAACCTTGTGGACGGCTTGACCGACAAGCAGTGCCTTGCTGACGGGTCTCTCCGTTTTGACTTTATTGATGTAGTTGTAGGTGAACTTCTTGGGGCACTGTTTTAGCGTATCGATCTTGCTGACTGACCATGGGCCAAACTCAATTAGCAGCGGGTGCGGGGTTTCGAACGGCATTTCAACCTCCAAGGCGCTAGAAAAAAAAGCCTGGCGAGCGAGGAACTCCCTCGTTCCCCGCTCGCACACCTCAACTCAATTACACGTTCGGAGGTGTCTCGTTATCGAAGCCGTAGTCCGGCTTGGTGCCGTCTGGTTTTTCGACGCCGACGTTTGCACCAGCGGCTCCCCCAACCTCGGACATGATTCGCGCAGCGCGTTTGTAGGTGAACGCGATATTCGGAAGAATGAAGTCATGGTCCGTGATGCTGCTCAACGCATTGCACAGGTCGTAGAGCTTCTCATCTGTGTACTCTCCGACCTCGGTCCGCATCTCGAACCAACGATAACGGTCTTTCTCGTTCTTTTTCTCTTCAGCGGTGATCTTGTAGACCTTCATCCAGGGTAGGCGGGTCTTCCGGACGAGCTTCATCAACTGCCTGCCCGCCGGTTCCGACGTGCGCGGGAATCTGACGAGCATGAGCTCCTTCAAGTCTTTCGTGAGCATGAAGGCGCCTGCATCATCACTGCACTGTTGTTTCTGGCCATCGCGCCATGGCTGGTGCGGACAGGATTCGCATTCGGCGTAGTTACTTCCCATCTTCCGGTCCATCGATTGGCACACAGGGATGCGGTTGTTGTCGTCCTTGTCGCCCCACATCGTGCGACCTTGCCAGATGAGAACGACGATGCCCTCGAATACGGCACCGACATTTTCTTTGCTGGTTGTGTAGAACTGTCCCGGGATGCAATTCGCCGGTCGGCTTGGGTCAGTGCCGGTTCCTTGATAGAGCCGAAGCTCCGTCATGTCGAGCCTTGCGTCTGCCGCGTAAATGCCTTTTCGAACGGGCGATAGCCGTTCGAAAATACCGTTGATGTTCTCCGCGAGATCTTCAGGAAGCTTGTCGATAACTTCCTGGAGCTGGCGGGGAGACGGCATGTCTTTTTCTGCCATCTGTATACGGTCTTTGTACTGTGTGATGAACTTGTCGTTTCCCTCCGCGAGCTTTCCGTAATACGACGTGATCTCCGCGTTAGCGGGTTGCGTCTTCTCGATGGCGGTTTCGGGGGCAGGTTCGGACGCCGCGGTTGTTTCGACAACGGGTGTCTCTTGGGCGTTCTCGGGCGTCTCAACCGTGTTGTTTTTCTTTGTCATGTTTTTCCTCTCTGGTTTTTAGCGCGTTCAATAAGTCTATTTGGGTGTGCGTGTAGGTGTCCAGCATAAAGAAATCCGGCAGCCGTAAGTATTCTTTACGGTGCCGGTTCGTTCTTTACGCCGTATTTCTTTTCAGTCGTCGCGAAGTCCACAGAGGTCTTCCATGCCATCGAGGCGCCCCTTGATGTACTGGCGGCGGGATTCACTCTTGGTGTTCGGAAGCTTGGCGGACCACTTATCGAGCTTCTCGCGGGCGGAAGTCTTGTTGTCGAGCTTGATTTCGGCTTCGGAGTAATCGCGTTCTGCGACAGGACGGCCTTGGCCCTTCTCGCTCTCACCCTTTTCGCCCTTCTTGCTCTTCTTCTTTTTCTTGCCCTTGGAATCTTTTCCCGCTTCTTTTGCGGCCTTCTTGTCGAGGTAGTCGACGATCCGCTCTGCGGCCTCGAAGGTATTGATGTCCTGATCGACCAACTTGTCGTGAAGCTCCTTGAGCTTCTCAGCATCTTCTTCCGGTTCGAGACGGCACAGCTCCCGCGCTTCCGTCGGGAGCAGCTCCCCCTTCTCCAGGGAGGACAGGCAGTACGCCGGAAGCTTGAGGAATCCGAGGTGCTGCGAGACCGTTCCTTCGCTGACGCCACACAGCTTTGCGACGCTTTTGTTGTTCATCGTTTCGCTGAGCGTGGAAAAGACCTTCGCGATTTCGACGGGAGTGTGCGGAAGGCGGTGCATGTTCGCGACGAAGCTCTTCGCATAGGCATCCGTACTGTCGGCGCTTTCGACGATCGTCACGGTGGCTTCCTTGATTCCTGCCTCTTGCATGGCAAGGATGCGCCGACGGCCGTCCACGAGCTCGTATTCCCCGACCTTTGCACCAGGGCGCACGGTGAGGGCCACGATTTGGCCATGGGTCTTCAGGGATGCCACGAGCTCATCCAGCTTGCCTGGGCTCTTCCGATTCCACTGCTCCGGAATCTTGATGGTCGAGACCGGCAGTTTGCAGTTTTCGATCACACGCTTCGCGGTCTTCGACTTGGCAGCCGTTTCTGGGGTCTGAGTCTCTTCGGTCATTTGTCTTTCTCCTTCTCTGGTTTTTTCTCGAACGGTTTTGAACCGTCATTGGGACAGATGGGGACACCGGTCTTGTTTTGATCTTCGAGGTCTTTACCGCAATCGGGGCACTTGGATTTGTCCCCCGCAGTCTTGTCGACCTTCTCGGTTTCGACTCCGTACTTCTCCATTACTTCTTCCCGCCTTTGCCCTTGTCTCCGTTGGGAGCGGCTGCCGCCTTGGCGGCCTTCGGCTTGCGGGGGGCGCGCTCTTCCGCAGGAAGGGGGAAGAGGTCGCTAACCAACTCGGCAACGCGTTTGGCGCAGCTGCGTTTGCCGTCGCCCTTCGGGTTACAGACGCTGATCTGTGCCTTCACCAGGAGCTTCCCATCGGGTGCTTTGTACGCCACGAAGATGGTCGGCAGGAGAACGGGGTCTGTCGCACGAACCTGCTCTTCGAGAGCCTTGACGGTTGATTCGATGTTCTTACGCTTCTCGGTCTCGGCAACGAGTTCGTCGTTGCTCATGTGGACCGGCGTGGCTCTACCACACCGATCGCAGATGTCGGAAACTTGAACTGCCATGTTGTCTCCTCCTTCAGGTGACGGGGTTAGTTGGCTTGCAGAGCCTGGCACGTTTTGGGGCCAGGGATCCCATCGACTTCGAGTTTCTTCTCAGCAGGGGCGTTGAAGTTCCACTTGCTTTGGAACACGGTGACGGCTTGTTTTGTTTGTGAGCCAAAAATACCATCGAGCTTCCCGCGGTAGACGCCCTTTGTCGCCAGTAGCCTTTGTACCGCTAAAACGTCAAGAATTTGAGGCTGAGCATCGAGGTCCTTGTCTTGCGTTGGCGTGTCGAACCCGTGCTCAGTGTTTTCTGACTCGTCGGCATCGTCACTCGTGGGCGCCGCAGGAAGTGCGCCAGGCGGAAGGGACGACTGCATCCTACGGATGAAGTCGTACTGCTCAACAGGGATGAATTCGAACGCAGCCCTGTTCACGTCATTAAGTGGGAAGAGGGGGCCCATGTCGATCTTGGTTTCTCTCCAAACAGAGTGTTGTGTCATGCGCTCCGGAACCAGCCGCGGCTTGACCAGTGTTAAGATAATCCTCTTGAGCTTAATGAGGTTGATAACTTGATCCACTGTGAACGGCATGAGAATTTTGGCCCCCCTGTAAGGTGGATTGATGCGCGCGGGCGGTGTCTCAGCGATCATGTCTTTGGGCAAGGCCCCTTGAGGTCTTGCCCAACCCTCTGCCGTTTGGATGAGCGCTCCAGGGTTCACGAGTTCGATGGACAACGAATCTGCGTTGCGTGCAGGCTCGTGCCAGGCTCCGTGCCAGATCGGGATGATGTAGAAGGGATACCCATGTCTCCCCAAGACGAAGTGTGTGCTGGCGCCTGGGAGGCCTTGCTTGCCGTTCTTCTTTGTTACTTTCCGTGAGCTGAACCAGGCCAGAGTCGACATTTCGTTGATGCCGCCCGTGTAGTGGTCCGTCCACCAGAGTTGCTGCACGTCTTGCAAACGGTTCTTGGTGAACTGCGTTGTCGGGAAGTACTGCTTCGAGGCTTTTGAATACTCAACGATGCGCTGATGCGAGTAGGCCAAGAGCACATCTAGGCCGTTCTCGGCTTCTTCGACAGTCAGCGCGGCGGTATTCACCTTGTTGAACATGTCTTTGACGGTCTTCTCTGCGACCGGCGCCAGTGTGCCGATCTTGTTCCAGAAGTTCTTGTCGGTGATATCGATCATCTTTCTTCTCCTCTTACTTCGGCCCTTTACAGCGTTCGTAATAGCCGCAGAATTTCGGTGTGCAGTTCCACCCAGTACCGTCACAGCGCGGAAAGATTCCCTTCTTGATCAAGTCGGCCACTTCTTCTACGTCCTCTATCAAAAGCTTAAAATCGTGTGCGGTTCGAACCGAGCGATTCAGGTCATACTTTATCCCGCTCTTTTGCTCAAGGATAAAGTCGTACCGCACTCTGAAAGTCTCTTCCACGTAGGCGTAGAACGTGAGCTGCGCCGACTGACGTACGCGTTGCTCAGGCCAGCGCATGCCGGTGACCTTGAGATCAGACACGACCTCAACCATCGGCTGCACTCCTTCCACAAAGGCCTCTTCTTTTACGCTGTCCACGAGGTCAATCACGCCCCTAAACGGCACTGTGCCAATTTTCTTGGCAAACGTGTGTTCTACTTTTACAGGGTGGATATTTGGGACGGCCTCCCGATAGTAGACGGTGAAAGCTCGGAGAGCCTTGTCTTTGATAAGACCTGGCTTTTCTTCTCCCCAATCCTCGATGTTCGGAGTCTCGTGGTCGAAAGAGTCGGAAACAGCCTGTGTTGCTTCGACCAACCCCAAGGGTTTCCCCGTCGCGAGAGTCTGCCTATGTGTAACTTCCGCGCCTTTGTGTACAGCGGTACCCTTGATCATCGCGACGCCAGGCGGACTGATGAGCTTGTGGATGTGCCGGAATTCGTAACGCCTTGGGCACTTCCGGTATGTATCAAATTGCGACGGCGACATGACCCCGGAGGGGAGACCTGGGTCCATGAAGTCTGGGGGGTAGGTGAATTTGCGTTCGTGGCTTTCTACGGGTTCAGGCTTTTCGTCTTCCTCGTCACTCATCGTTGTCTCCTTCAAGTGGATTACGGGGTGTAAGCGATTCCCCTGGCATCAAGTTTCGTTTTATTTTCTTTCCTGCCTTGCCCACTTTCGGTGGATGGGCAGCGAGCGCGGCGCTTTCTCGTGCAAGGTCTTCCAGTGTTTTGCCGTCATCCTCTTCGCTGGGGGAGGCCGCCGGCTTGGCTACGCGTACCGTCTCATCGAATGTTGGCTCCTCGTCGTCTACCCCGAGCGCCCCTGTTGCGTCATGGATAACAACTTCGAAGGGGTCCGCATGAACCTCAACGTTCTCTTCGGTCAACTTTCGCTTCATGGCTTTACCGAGTAAAGCGATAACGTCTGCTTTTTCCAGTATTACTCTCATTTCTTTATCTCCTTGGGCTTGGTGACCCCCCTAGGTACTGACGTTTCCATCTTGCAGCCTGCATCCCACGCCTTGATGCTGGCCTTCTGGCAGGCTTCGTATCTTGTGCACGTCAAGCAGTTGGCCTTCTCAGTGAGCAGCTTGCTGATGTCCTGACGCAGGTTGAGCGCTGACATCTGGTTCTCTTCAACTGTATGTCGCGCGATGAGATTGTATACCACGGTTTTCTCTACTTGCGTGATCCTGTGACTTCTCTTTGAGGATTGGTCCCAGTCGTCTAACTTCCAAGAGCGGCCGTAGTAGACCATGTAACGAGAGGACGTTAGATCGATCGAAATGCCGGTGCCTATTTTTCCTAAGTAGACGCGATAATCTTTAGTGCTGAACTCTTCCGCAATTTCTACTGCTTTAGAAGAGTTACTGGCGTCGACTCGCACGTGCTTGACCTTCCTGCGGGTCAGAAGCGCCTGGACGTCATCTATCTCGACATCGAAGTAAGTCCAGATCACGACCTTGTGCTCAGGATCTTCGAGGATGTCGTCAAGCAGGTCGTTTAAGGCATCGAGTTTAGCGTTTACGCCGTAACGCATTGTCCGCCTTGGGAGTTCGTCGGCGCGGGAACACCGTGGCGCCCCGGGCCGGATATTAGTTTCAACGCAGTAAACTTTTGAAGCACAAGTATCGCAGACGGTCGAAGGAGGCGGGCTATAATGAAAGCCACTGCAAATCTCCAAAAGCTTGCTAATGCGTACTGCACCGTTTGCGAAGGGGAAGTCCTCGTCTGGTAAACCGTTCTCTTTTACGGCGTAGTTATAATCACTGACCTGTTCAGGATAGAGGTCAAAGTACACGGGAACGAATGTCTGAGTCGGCATGTCCTTGCACTCGGCCAGCTTTTTTACTGAAGACACACTAGATACGATGGCGTTAAGTATGTGCAAGTTTTTATAGCCCGTAACTATATGTTTATTCCAGGGTGAAAAAGAGACGTATTTCTTTTGGAATCCTTGATAATCTTCTTTGATCAGGTACGGTGCCAAAAACTTGAGTTGAGAGTAGAGGTCCCGGGGGTCACCTTGACTTAACGTACCCGAGAGGAGGTAGCGTCTCGTAGCTTGTGCCGCCAGGCGCATGCAGACTTTCGTTCGGACGCTGCTCAAGTGCTTGATCCGGTGTGATTCGTCCGCAACGATGATCTTGTAGGGTATTTGCGTAAGCCACTGTGGTTCTAGTGTTAACGTTGCTACTTCTTCTTTCAACGCTTTTCGTGTCTTCCCTGAGAGAGTTTCTTGGATGAGCCTAACCTGTGTTTTGGGGTCGTTGACCTGTCTGACCAAGTCTAGGTCGGACTTGGGGAGTGGGAAGCGAGCCCCTACTAACGCCTTACGCGCTGCCAGATGCAGCATGGGCAAGCCGTAGAGACGCGCTGTGTCGAACGGTACGGTCACGACGTCGAAATCTTTGGCTTCTTTCAGGCCTTCGAGTTTGTCCTGTCTTCCACTGACCAGTGGGAGGCAAGAAAGTGCGCTACCGACGTGCTTGATAATTTCCTTTTGCCAATTTTTGGCTGCGACGAGAGGGCACAGGATTAGCGTCGGTTGTTTCAGGGCTTGAACTAGCTCGATGATGACAAGACTTTTGCCTGTGCCCATTTCCCAACTCAGGATGTACCTGAAATTGCGAAGCAAAAGACTGAGGCCTTCGTTCTGATGCGCGAAGTTGCCTGGGATATTCAGCAGCGTCCAGTTCTTGGTCTTGTCGATCCAAGTCTGTGCGTTTACGGCGTAAACCGCGTCGGGGGCGACGGTCTTGAAGTCCGCCACGACACGTTCGATGAAGGGGTGGAAGGCGGGGAAGTACCAGCGCTTTTCTGCCTTCTGCAACGTTGCGCCGTAGACACGAGACCAGATGCCGGAGATGGTTTCGACGTAAAAAACAGGCGTCCCGCCCGCTAGTTGGGATAAACAGATTTCCAAAGGAGTCCTCCTTAGTGTAGACTCAGCTTTGTACCGCAGAACCAGGCGCAATTTTAAGCGGATAAAGGTAAAAAAGAAGAGGACTGAAAGACGTGATTGGTTTGGGCAAGAGTTTTCGGGGGGTAACGCCACTAGTTAAAGCCTGTGGTGTTTCAAGCGGCGGATTTTCTTTTGGTACCTTTTGTCTTTTTCGTTTGAGTGGCCTGCCGCAAGTAGTGCACTGCGCGCATAATATTACTAATACTCTCTCCCAGTTGTCCAAGTCCGAGGTTGCAGCGTTGGCACAACAGCCCCCGGACTATTCCTGTTTTGTGGTCATGGTCTATTACCAAGGGGGGCGGGGCCCCACAGATGCCACAGACACCGCCCTGTTCGGCAAGAAGAGTGGCTTCCATTTCAGGTGTAATCCCATACAAACATTTTTTTTGATATGCTCTGAATTTTGCGGGTTCGCGTTGTTGCTGTTTCTTGTGATATATTGCATCACAAGTCTTACAATAACTACGTCGACCATCCAACATTCTAGGATTAGGACCGAAATCCGTCAGTGGTTTAGGGGTGTGACAGCGAACACATTCTTTTTCGAGGGGCATCACGTAAGTTTTGCGTCCATTCGCAAATCTTGTTTTTATTGCACACGATTTAGAACAAAAAAGTTGCTTATTAAATTTACGAGCACGATTGATGTCATAAATAGATTTTTCAACCGAAACACCACAGCCAGCACAAACAACAGAGATTACGGGAGCTGTCTTCATGAATCAGCGCCTCCAGTGCGCTTTCAACGTGATGCCAAGACGGGGCATCTACTTTTTCTTTTTCTTCTTCGGTCGATCCCAGTAGAGCGACCTGCATTTTGCACAGGTGCGAACGTCGTCCTTACGTGGTACCCATTCGTAGCCGCAGCGCAAACACTTGATCTTTTTGATTGTGACTTTCATACAAGTATGTATAACATGAAGAGAAGTCGAAAACAACAAGAAAGGAGAGCGGCGATTCCGCTGTCAGCTAAAGCAAACAGCCTTCTCGCCGCGTAACATATTATGGGCACATTCGGTGGCGGGAATACTCTGTTTATGGACCCGTATGCTTATGACGTCAGCAAGGGGGGTTCACATCCGAGCCCCTACTTTACGTACGGTCAGGTTTATAGCCCGAAAAGACTTAAAGAATTGTTCAAGTGGTGCGAATTCCTTTTCTACAATAGTGCACAAATCTACGCCGCACTCCGAAAATTTGGGGAATACCCCATCACGGAATTCCTTTACGAAACCACGAATCAGGCCCTAAAAGGTAAACATAAGTTTCTTATTGAGAACGTTATTAGAGGACGCGAGTTACTCATCAAGGCGACGCTCGATAAATACGTGTATGGTAATTGCTTCCTTTCCATGTACCAACCCTTCATACGGTTTTTGAAATGCCCACACTGCGGAGTAAGGACGAATATACAAAATATTCGATATAAGTTCGCAGTAAAAAAACTTTCCTTTTCATACAAGTGTGCGGCATGTAATATGAACGTTATTGCTGGAGAGAAGGACGTCGAAGACCGCAAGATTCTTGTAAGCAAGAAAATAAACTTCATCAGGTGGGACCCCAAACTCATGGACATTGACCACAACCGCATGACGGGTGAAAGTGTTTACTACTATACAATTCCTAGGGAGGATATTCAGAAAGTCAACAATGGGCATAAAACCCTGATTGACTCGATGCCGTTAGAGTTTTTGAAGGCCATCAAGAATGAGAAGCAGTTCCGGTTCGCTCCTGACGCAATCTTCCACATGAAAGTCGGCGGGCCTGCGGGTATCAATCCTCAGTGGGGCTTGCCGCCGTTGCTTGCTGCGTTGCAACTCTTCCACTATGCGCAGATTCTGAAGAAGGCCAACGAGGCGATCGCCCTCGACTACCTTGTCCCGCTGCGCGTTCTGCATCCCGCGCAGTCGTCGAACAACGCTGATCCTCTGACAACCATCTCTCTTGAGCGTTGGATGGCCGAAATGCAGACCCACTTTCGAATGCAGAGGAAGGACCCCCTCCATATCATGTTCGCGCCCGTCCCCGTAGGTGTGACGCAGATCGGCGGAAACGGTCGCGCTCTCTTAACGCTTGGAGAACAACAAGAGGCGGAGAGAAACATCATCGCCGCTCTTGGTGTGCCACAAGAGTTCCTCTATGGCGGCATGACGAAGAGCGGCATGGAAGCAACGCTCAGGCTCATCGAGAACCAGCTTCAGACGCACATTAACGATCTTAAAGACCTGCTCCAGTGGGTCGACGACAGTTGCGCGAAGTTCTTAGGTTGGGAGCGCATACGAGTAGATATGCAGGACTTTACGATGCTTGATGACAACACTAAAAAGCAGATGGTGATGAACCTCTTCATGGCCGGACAGCAGCAAGGCGCCCCGATCATCTCGCAGACAACCATGGCCGAGCTCTACGACATCGACCTGAAAAAAGAAGAGACGCGCATCAAGCAGGAAGCACTTGACGCGATTCGCCGACAAAACGAGATTCAGAAAGAAATCATGAAGATACAGAACAACGTGGCGCAGCAGGCGCAACAGCAAGCGCAGGTGGGTCCGCAGCAGTACAACCAGCAGCAGGTCATTGCGCAGGCTGATCAGATTGTGCAACAACTTGGAATGATGGATCCTAGCATGAAGCGCAGTCAGCTGCACGCCTTAGAGACTGAGGATTACGTGCTCTACTCAGTCGTCGTGCAACGGCTCGAACAAGCTAACTTGAGCGGCAAGGCTCAAGCTACGGCAGGGATGACAGGTTAAAAAGATGCCAGGTGAAGACAGACCGCTTATCGACATTCTGCACGGCGCTCGCGGCGAGGATACTAGCCCAGAGCTGGTGATGTTCGACTTGCCCGACTTCTTTGGGGCGACAAACCCCCAAGTTGCTCAGTCTCCCCGTAAAACGGGGAAACTGGCAATGGACATCAACTGCGTGAGCTTCTCTAAAGTATTCGTGTTGTGGCGGCCCTGGGAAAACTGCAAACGCTGCCTGCTTGATTTTTCGAACGATAAAGCCCAGCTCCCTGAAATAGGCGACTACACCTGTCCCCACGTCCAGGAACAGGAATACAAGGCCATCAAGGACATGTGCCTCTCGGGTGAAGCCGTTCTTCAGAAAGAAGAGTTCTTCAATGTCCGCTCCAGCGACGCACGCTGTGTGCACATCCTCTGGTGGCGCCTTGACGATGCGAGTCTCGAAAAGATGCGGCAGCGCAAGAGCCGTGACGCCGTCTATCCGCCCAATCCTGAAGCTGCTTTTGCTGAAGGCAAAGAAAAGAAAAAGGTCAAAAAAACGGTGAGCTCCGGCGCCGACGACAAGGTCGTCCCGCTTTCCAAGCCCAAGGGGTCCTCTAAAGAATGAGAATTAGGATTTCAATGAACGTGATTATCATTGATGACCTCCTTGCTTCTTCCTTGTACCGTTAAATCCCTCAGTGTTATGCTGTCTCCATGCCTGAACTAACACCAGTCCTCACGCCGATTCTCATGGGTCCGCAGGAGAAGCGGGATCGCATCCGCGCGAAAGTACTCGAAGGTCTTCAAGAGTCCTTCCCGATCAAGTCTAGGAACAAGAACATAGAGCTTGCAGACCTGCGCTACGACCAGCATGATTTCAGTCCTTCAGAGCAGAAAGAGGCGATTCTCAAAGGCGATACTCTTTCTGAAGTTGTTAAGGGCACGGTCATTCTCAAAGATGCCGAAGGCAAGGTCATCGACAAGGCGAAGAACTTCACGCTGGCGCGTATTCCCTGGTTCACTCCAAGGCATACGTTGATTGTTGGCGGCAACGAATACTCTGTCTCAAACATGGTCCGCCCCAAGCCTGGCGTGTACGCACGCAAGCGCTCGAACGGCATTCTTGAAGCGCAGTTCAACATCGTAGGAGGCAGCAACTTCAACGTGAGCATGGACCCAGAGAAGGGTATTCCGCATCTGGAGTACGGCTCGACGAAGATTCCGGTCTACCCAATCCTCAGGAAGGCCGGCGTGTCCCATGAGCAGATTGCGGAGTCATGGGGCAAGAAGATGGCCGATTATAACCACACAGAGACTTTCAAGAACGCAGACAAGACTGTCGAGAAACTCTACGGGAAGATGGTGCCGGAGTATGCTCGCGTAGGCGGCGCTACCTCTGACGTCATGATGCAGGAGATTCTTCGGCGTTACGGTGTCGTGAAGATGGACCCTGAAGTGAATGCCCGCACTCTCGGCAAGCCTTATGACACCGTGACGCCGCATGGCATCTTAGACGCCTCAGGAAAGATCCTGAGAATCTTCAGACAAGCCGATGAAGTTGACGATAGAGACAACTTAGACTTCAAGAGCTTTCACTCCATAGAAGACTTCTTCAAGGAGCGCATCAAGCTTGATGCTCGTGACATCGCGCGTAAGGCCGCAATCAAGGCCGAGGCTACTCCTGAAATCAGGAAGATTATCGCAGCAGGCCCATTCACACGCGGTCTTATCCAGTTCATCAATTCGTCACAGCTGGTTGCTGTGCCAACACAGACGAACCCCCTGGAGTTGATTGACTCGGCCGTACGTGTCACGTCCCTCGGTGAAGGCGGCATCTCAACCGAGCGCGCCATCCCCATGGAGGCCCGCCAGACGCATGTCACGCAGATCGGGGCTCTCGACCCGATTCGTACGCCCGAGTCTTTCAGGGCCGGCATCGACATCAGGGCCGCGATGCGGGCTATGACGGATTCTCATGGAAACCTCCACGTCCCCATTTACGACGTAAATGCAAAGAAGCATCGGTATATCAGAGCTGGAGAGCTTCAGTCCTCTGTAGTGGCTTTCCCTAATCAAGAGATCAAAGGTACGGTCGACGCGCTGGTGAACGGCATAGTCCGGCAAGTTCCCGCATCGAAAGTGCAGTACCAGATCCCGCACCCGTCAGTGCTCTATAGCCCGACGACAAATCTGCTCCCCTTCCTGGAGTCGTCACAGGGAAACAGAGCAATCATGGGGGCGAAGCACCAGACGCAAGCGCTGTCTCTTATCGAACGAGAAGAGCCGTATGTCCAAGTGCGGTCACAAACGGGAAAGTCGTTCGAGAAGTTGATGGGTGGCGTCATAAACCCCGTGACGCCGGTGTCAGGAACTGTGGCGAAGATCGACAAGGATTATATCTACATCAAGCCGCATAAGATCAAACTCGGTGCTGCGGACAAGGACGCTGGGCTCATAAAGATTCCGTACGAGACCAACTTCCCGCTGGCGGCGAAGACGTTTTTGCACCATGACGTCACGGTCAAAGAAGGCGACGAAGTAAAAGCAGGGCAACACCTTGGGGAGTCCAACTTCACCCGTAACGGCACGCTCGCTCTCGGCAAGAACATGAGCGTGGCGTATATGCCGTATCACGGTTACAACTCCAACGACGCTGTGGTCATTAGTGAAGGTGCGGCAAAGAAGCTCACGTCTGAGAGGATGTACAAGATTGTCATCCCGAGAGACCCAGACTTGACGTTCAACAAGGACAAGCATCAGGTCTACTACGGGAACAGTTACCTGAGAGAGAACTACAAGAATGTCGATACAGAGGGTGTGATCAAACCTGGGACGCAGGTTCATCCTGGCGAGCCAGTCATCTTTAGTCTCAGGAAATCTCAGCTGACATCGGATGACATCATGCTTGGGCGCCTTCACAAGTCGCTGGCAAGGCCATACCGGGACAGCACTCACACCTGGGAGCATGACCATCCTGGTGAAGTCATCGATGTGGTAAAGACGCCGAAGAGGATTACCGTAACGGTTCGTACTAAAGAAATAATGGGAGTCGGAGACAAAATTTCAGGGCGCCACGGGAACAAAGGAGTCGTCTCGTTAATCCTGCCTGATGATCAAATGATCAAAGATGAAGCAGGTAAACCTGTTGACCTTCTTATGACTTCTGCCTCTATTGTCAGCCGCATAAACCCCGCTCAACTCATTGAAAGTGCCGTTGGCAAAGTTGTCGAAAAAACCGGCAAACCAATCTTAGTCGACAACTTCACTGGAAAGAACAACGTCAAGTGGGCCAAGGACCTTCTCAAAGAGCACGGCGTCAAAGACAAAGAGACTGTGACTGACCCCATGACCGGTAAGAAGATTCCTGGGGTCTTCGTGGGCAGGCAGTATATCTTCAAGCTCTTCAAGTCTACTGACACGAACTACAGCGCTCGCGGCGTAGACACGTACGACGTAAACCAGCAGCCAACCAAGGGTGGAGCTCAAAGTGCAAAAGCTATCGGCAAAATGGAATTTGATGCACTCATCGGACACAATGCGAGAAATGTTTTACAAGAATCTGCGACGATCAAAAGCCAGAAGAATGATGAATACTGGCGGGCCCTCCAGCTCGGTTATCCGACTCCTCCGCCGAAAGCCGCATTTGCCAGTGACAAGTTCCTCAACATGCTTGTTGGAGCGGGCGTACGAGTCCATAGAGAAGGTTCTCGCGTTTCTTTGGCTCCCCTGACAGATAAAGACGTGTTAGCCATGTCTTCCGGTGAGATCAAAGAGCCCACGCTGGTTCGTGCCAAGGACTTGAAGCCTGAAACTGGTGGACTTTTTGACCCCGTGACGACTGGGGGTTTGCAGGGTTCGAAGTGGGCGCATATTTCCCTGAGTGAACCTGTTGTTCATCCCGTCTTTAGGGACCCAGTTCGTCGACTCCTCGGGATGAATGGCCCCCAACTTGATAAAGCCATCGCAGAGAAGGGCGGGAAGTGGATACAGGGAGAGTTGAAGAAGATTGACCTCGACAAGAAAGAGAAAGAACTTCTTGAAACCATGAAGGGCAAACGCGCGGATCAGTTAGACAGCCAACTGAAGCAGGTGAAGTATATCCGCGCTTTGAAGGCTCAGGGCCTAACACCGGACAAGGCGTATATTATTAACCATGTGCCCGTTATTCCGCCGGTGTTCCGGCCGGTCCTTCCTGGGCGGGGTGGCTCGGAGTTGATGTACGCCGACGTGAACCCACTCTATAGAGACTTGGTTTATGTGAATAATCAGTTCAAAGAGATCAAAGAATCAGGAACTGTTCCTGATGAAGAAAAGAACCTGCGGCCTGTTCTCCATGCTGCTGTAGGCGCCGTCTTTGGCACAAGCGACCCCATTACGACCAAGTCTCAGGCTCGGGGCCACAAAGGCTTTTTGACGTACATCGCAGGAGTGTCGAGTCCCAAGTATGGGTACTTCCAGTCCAAGCTCATGAAGCGCACGCAGGACGTGGCAGGCCGCGGGACGATTGTCCCTGACCTGACTCTTGGGATGGACGAGGTGGGCATTCCGGACGATATGCTTTGGACGATGTGGGAGAAGTTCATCATCAAACGCCTGGTTGGTCAGGGCTATAGCGCTATCGATGCTCAGAAGATGGCCAAGGACCGGCATCCTGCGGCAAAAGCAGCGCTGTTGCGTGAAGCTACAGAACGGCCCGTGATTCTCAATCGTGCGCCATCCCTACATCGATTTAACATGATTGCGTCATATCCGCAGATGGTTCCGGGGAAAACCATTCGTATTAATCCCTTCATGGAGAAGGCAATGAACGCGGACTATGACGGCGATACCATGCAGGTTCATTCTCCTGTCGGGTTAGGAGCAGTCGATAATGCTAAAGCTATGACCCTGTCGAAAATGCTTTTCCACGACAAAGCAAAAAATGAGCTTCTTGTCTTCCCCCAACACGAAGCTATCATGGGTGTGGACCATGCTTCGACTGTGGATGAGGGCAACAAACCGATCAAGTTCAATACCACAGCCGAGGCCATGAAGGCGTACCATGGGGGCAAGATCAAGTTGGGAACGCGGGTGACGATTGGCGACTGAAGGCACAGCGAAGATTACGTCCGGCCTCGAACTCACTAAAGACGAGGTCAGGCGTTACTATGCCCGCCCTGACGTGCAGAAACAGCTTTTGCCGTATCTCCGCGGACAAGACCTTCTTGTCGGACAATCTCCTGCGTTTAACCAGATCATCTACAAGCGCTACGACAAGGGCAATCCCATCCGGATTAGCACTCCGAAAGACTTGGAGTGGTACGGTGATCGGCGTCACACTGAATTTCACCCGACCATCGGAGCGCAGACAAATAAACTCTGGGTTGACCTTGATTCCGGTTCTTCTCGTGATCTCTCTTCCCTGAAATTGCTTGTTCCTGAAGTAGAGAACGCTCTCAAGAAGATGCCCCAGGTTAAGAACACGAGCATCACGTTTTCAGGTGGCTGTGGTTTCTACGTTAGGGGGGAACTAGATAAGCATTATCCGACAGGGGAAATGCGGGAGAAGCTCAAAGCCGTTGTGCGAGATCTGGCGAAGAAAAGAGATGACTTAGTCGTTGACCGTCCGCCTAACCTGAACGAGGTTCGTCTCGACATCTCAACGTTCCATGACAAGGGGTCGATTCGTGCACCACATGCTCTCAATAGCGCTACCGGCTTTATCTCGATGCCGCTGACAAGAGAGCAGCTCAAGGGTTTTGACCCAGTCAACGACGCGAATCCGAGAAAGTTAGCTGCGGCAAAAGAGTTTGCCCCAGGCATTCCTGCTGCGAGGCTTACGTACGCCCTCCCAGACCTCCAAGACAAGACCTGGACGATGGCGATCCAATTGCACAACGCCGAACGTGCGGGAAAGCACTGGGACCTGCGTCTCGTGGATCCCAACACGACACATGCCCACTCCTGGGCGGTCCCGAAGGCGAAGCTTCCGAGTCCTCTGGACCCGCCTGTCCTCGCGGTTCACACCCCAACGCACACGGCGCACTACGCGCTCAATTACGGCGTAAAGGGGCCTAAAGAGATCAGCGAAGGCTATGGCAAGGGCATGGTGGAGATGGTCCACAAAGAACCCGTAAACGTGATATCCTCGAAGCCGGATAAGATAAAGTTCGAAAGAAAAGTGAATGGACTGCCCCAACAATTTGTTCTGTTTCAAACGAAGGGTCAGTCCTGGATGTTGAAGAACGTGACAAAGACAACGAAAGAAGCCAATATGACACCTTTCCAACAGGGTCGCTATTTTGCTCTCCAGAAGTTGGGCTTAGCCGAAACTTCGACGGATCGACCATCAACGTTAGAGGCGCCGACTCCTCTGGAGACTGGCGACGAGGAAATGCCCGCGGGACAACTTGCCGCGGCACTTGCCCAGCTTCCGGAGCAGATGACGCAGGCTAAGGCGTTAACCGGCAAAGGTGAGAATGTCGAAGGGCATCTTAATCGGAACACCGTCTGGAGTGAACCACATCCGATCTCCAACGAAATGGCCACGGGGCCATCGCCTGTAATGCCAGGGCGTTTCTAGGATGTCGACGACGTCCACATTTGGCCGGCACTTACTCAACGCCGCTATGCCCGCGGGGTACTCCATCGAGGGTCCCACGGGAAAGAGGGCATTGAACAAGAGCATGGCCGACTTGGCGCACAAAGACGCGCACGTCTATGTTCGAACTATCGCAGCTCTCAAGAAAATAGGTGATAGGTTAGCTACTTCTGAGGGCCTGTCAGTTGGACTTGATGACATCGAGCCGGACTACAAGTCCAGAGATGCCGCACTGAAGCCTCATCTTCAAAGATTCAACGCCGCAACAAATGATGAACGCAAAAGAGAGATCGTCGAAGCGGCTCAAGTCGATGTCCTGAAGCATGTCTCTAGCCATCCAGGAACGATGACCCAGCAAGTGCGAAGCGGCGCACGCGGAAATCCAATTCAATACATGAAGATAGTTGGCTCTCCTGTATACGCCAGAAACGCCGCAGGAAAAACAGAGCCCTGGATGATCCACCGGTCGTACAGCGAAGGCCTCAAGCCTTCTGACTATTGGGTAGCTGGGAACGAGGCAATCTTAGACACCATCAAGTCAACCGTTTCTGTTTCGGAACCAGGCGAGCTCGCGAAGATCCTTGTCAGTAACATGCAGAATATTATTGTCACGGAGGATGATTGCGGGACTTCGAACGGTATTTTGATGCCCGCAGATAGCTCCGACGTGGTCGACCGTTTTTTGGCGCGGGATACAGGCGGATTCAAGAAGGGCGCACTGATTACTCCCGCAATCCAGAGCAAGCTCTCCAAACTTCAAGGCAAGATTCTCGTGCGGTCTCCCATGACCTGCGAGGCAGGGGACGGCGTCTGTCAGAAATGCCAAGGCCTTGATGAAAAAGGTCAGCTTCATGTTCACGGCACGAATGTGGGTGTGCGGGCTGCCCAGGCCATGTCAGAACCTCTAACGCAGTTCGCTCTCAGCGCGAAGCACGGCGTGATGACTGTCAAAGGCGCCAGGGCACAGGTTCATGGGGTCCAGGGTTTCAGACAAATCATCCAGACTCCGCATCAGTTTATCAACAAGGCGACCCTTGCCGAAAGAGACGGCAAGGTCTCGAAGATCGAGGTAGCACCCCAAGGCGGACACTACGTCTATGTTGATGATCATCAGCATTATATAAACCCCAACCTGGACGTGACGGTTGTACACGGACAGGTCATGGAGCGCGGTGATGCCTTGAGTCAGGGTGTTCCCAAACCGGACGAGGTGGTCAACCATAAGGGTCTCGCCGCGGGACGCCTTTACGTCGTAAACACTCTGAAGAATCTCTACAAAGATCAGGGACAGGATTTAGATTCTCGGCACTTTGAGCTGCTGGCTAAGGGCGAGATGAATCACGTGCAGATTCTGAATGACCCGAGTAATACCTTCTTGAAGGGAGATATTGTTAGCTACAACCACCTCAAGTCGGCCCTGAGGCACGGCGTGAAGACAATGCCTATAGACGACGCCCTTGGGGAAACGCTTGGGAAAGAATACTTCCACTACTCAGCCGGAATGCGAGTTACGCCGCAGATAGCAAAGTTTCTCAAGACCCAGAAAGTCAACGAAGTGACGGTTGCTCCGAGGGCTCCCGAGGTGCAATTTATCATGAAGCCGGCAACGACATCTCCTCTTCTTGACCCCGACTGGATGGCGCGTTTGGCGCATAGAGACCTCAAGTCGTCCATCTTGCAGGCGGCGCAGTTCGGTGAAACTTCTGATATACACGGAACCAGTCCTGTGCCAGCATATGCCTTGAGTAGCACAGAATTCGGGAAGGGTCTGAAAGGGCGCTACTAGAAGATGAGTACGTACTATACAGGCTATCGTGAGGCGCTCGCCTCAATCGGCTTGGAGAAACTTGCGAATCCTGTAGCGCGCTGGCTGGCGCAGAAGGCCCCAGCATTTCTACATAATTTCAGGGTTCAGACTTTCGGACAGCCGGTCAAAGCCTTTCAACAGTTGAGAGCAGGTACTCTTATGGGAAAAGGCGGCCTAGTCCGGCAAGGTCTTTCTGCTCCTGGGTTGCTCAATAAAACTCTGCTTTACGGAATCCCCGCAGGAATGGCCGCTTATACTGCGGCAGGGGATGACCCCGACAAGTACGAGCAGATCGGTGGATTGGCCACAGGAGCTCTCATGGGTAATGCGGCTTTCGGGCCACTCGGCATGATGGGGGCCATGGCCGCTATGCCGGTGGGGACTGCCATCGGGCGACATGTGGGTGGTGCTGTGCGACATCTCGCGACTGGTGAGCCTTCTCAGGCGTCAGGTCAAACATCTCCGCTACACCACCAATATGTACCGATGGCGGGGATAGCCGGAGCGGGTCTTTTGGGTGCCGGAGTCGGTGGATAAAAAACTGTTGTGGATTAGAAAAAGACCGCATACACTTGCGGTTAAGAACGAAACGCGATTGGCAAAATCGCTAAACCTGTGACGGAGGAAAAAGTCATGAACCGCGTTGAAATGTTGAAGCTGGCGTATGCCCGTGGGGCGTTTCTTGCTCTCCGCGAGGCGGGTTATCAGGAGAAGGTAGCCGAGGACCTCGCGCTCAAGATCGCGGATCGTGATGCGCTCGATGTCCTAGGGGACGTCGGGATGGGTGCGGGCATCGGCGGTCTGGGTGGCGCGGCTCTTGGCGCGGGTGCTGGCGCGCTGTACAACCCGATGGCTCGGGCTTTCGGGGGTTCAGAGCGCAACTTGACCAATCTCCTGGAAGGGACGGGCGGTCTCCCGGGACGCAACCCCCAACTGCAACAGCTGCTCGGTGAGATGACTGGTGGCGTTCCGGGCGCTTCGCTCTCTGGGAAGTTCACTGGTCCGGGCGTCGGTGCTGCCACTGAAGCTCCGTCCAAGCTGCTCGACCTGATCCACCGCAACGCGACGGCGGGTAACGTTAATCTCGGTGCGCGCGGTGGTTTCGGTGCTGGCATGAGCGCGGGCGGTCTTGCTGGCGGCCTGATGGGCGGCGAGTAATCGCACGCTGAATGGAGGAATAAAAATGGCACTCTTCAAGCGCGCACATGTTCGTGGAATGTCGCACCAAATGGCGGCGCTCGGCCTCGTGACCTGGCCCTCGAAGCAGGCGGAGGAAATGGCAGCTGACGCGGTGGCGGATGATTTCACGGATCAAGACGTTCGTGAAGTCACAGAACAGGACGGGTTGACACCCAAGGAAGCATCGCTCGTGGTGCGGCGCCTGGCAGCTGTGGCCAATGACCTTTCGGTCAAGACCGGCGGTGCCCGTGACGTGGGCGTCAACAAGTATGCCTCCGAGGCCAATCCGGTCGAAGCCGCGTACTACGCCGCGGATTGCGTCATGGTCAAGGCTGCGGCGGAAGCTGAAGCAGGGAACAGCGTGACCGGTGATGGGCGCTTCCAGACCGAGATGGCTGCGGGGACTGGACCGCTTGATGCGTCCCAGACTCCGTCCAGCGAGTGGGTAGGCGAGAAAGGCACGACCCGTCTCGACACTACTCCAGGTGCGGTCGGCGCTGAGAAGCCGCAGGAAAAGAAACCAGGCGCGTCTGACGTGACTCCTGCCGAAGTGGCGAAGCTGTCGTCCTTCTTGAAGAAGCTGTCTGATGAGATGGCTCCTGTCGGGACTCCGAACGAGCCCAAGGACAACCTCATCGCAGCAGGTGCTGTCGAGCAGGGCAAGACCGTTCAGCCTAAGGGCCCACAGATGGGTGAGCAGAAGCCCCAGCCGGCCAAGCAACAGATCACCGCTGCCACTCCGAACGAACCTTCCAAACTCGCTCGTGCCCTCAATCTCCTGAGCAAGCTCTCCGAGGAGATGGAGGAGAGTGAGAAGAAGGACGAAGAGAAGAAAGACGAAAAGAAAGACGAGAAGAAGGACGAGAAGTCTGACGAAAAGAAAGACGAAAAGAAGGACGAGAAGAAAGAGCTTCCTGCCTTCTTGCAGCCGAAGACCGATGAAGTTGAGGCGAAGTCCGCGTCTGACGTTCTCGACACCCTCAAGCGTCTCGCCAACGCCGTCCGGTAATCCTTCTTTCTCCTTTCACACCCGCCACATAGTTGTTACACTCGTTCTCGTAGACGTCCTTTACGAGGAGGAACATCCGTATGCCTGACAACATGTCCATGTCCCCGCAGATTCAAGGCTTTGGGGATACGCCGCCCGCCGAGCAGGCCGAGCAGATGTTCAAAGACCGCTTTACGCAAATTGCGTATAGCGTCTTGTCGTCTAAATTCTCGGAACTGATCCCCGAGGTTGTTACCCTCAAGATCCTGGACGTTGATGCCGAGAAGGGTAATGCGGTCGGCGCGTTCATCCTCCTGAAGGATGACAAGCCCGTCTACATCCCCGTGATCATGACCGACGGACAACTCAAGCCGTTGGAGATGTTCTATTACAAAGAGATGAATATCTTCTTGCCGCTATCCGCAGGGTGGCTCGAAGAAGTCAGCAAGATGTCTCTCAAGTCCATGGGAGAGAGCGCGAGTATTCCTGAAGAGGTGCCGCGCGATGTTAATATCCGCGACCTCATCCTCCCGCCCGCAACCCTCACGGGGCGTGTGGGTTATGCTGAGGACCTGGACCACGGTGTGAAGAAGATGTTCAAGGCTGCGCTCGACAGGAGCGTCGAAATTCATCCGCACTTCCTTGACCTCCTGAGTAAGTCCCCGAAGCCTGTACTCGATGGCGTCAAGCTCGCGTTCCAGCGTTATCCTGGGATGCTCGATAAGTTTGTCGCGAATTACGGCGTAAAGAATCTCGTCGGGGCTTTCACGGCCGGCTATGAGAAGCACGCCCGCGACCGGAAGCCTGCCCCGAAGATCGGCACAGTAGAAATCGTTTATCGAGACGATAGTCCGGAGACGCTTCGCCGTGTCTTTGGAAAAACGGCCTCGGTCGCTTTTCAGGCGATTCTTCAGAACGGGTTCGCCGTGAAAGATACCCGCACGGGAATTCGAAAAGTCGCCATGAAGGTTGAGCACCCTCAGTTCCTCGCTGAACCTGGTGCTTCTCCTGGGTGGTTCAGACTCTACTTCGTGGATGGCCCGGCGGATATCTATTACGTGATTCCTATCGTCATGAAGAGCGCGTGGAGCTATCCAGACGTTGCCAATGTCCAACACATAGAGAACGACCATAAGCAACCGTTCCAGTATCTTGTCATCCAACGCGACCTCAAAGAAGCTTGGACCACGCCAACAGTCGTTGGTGAAAAAATCAACGATGAGGATGAGTACCGTGATACCAAGCTCTATCGATTGCTGCATGGGCAGACTTCCGGCGACACCCCGAAGCCGAAGTCATTTGGTTTCTTCATGCATCTGACAGACCGCGGCGCGGAAGCAACCAAGCCGTTTACTCTGGAACGCGTAGTTGATAGCAACGGGACCAAGAAGATCATCACGCACTGCGGCAAGACTTTGGTCATCGACCAGGACCCGTCCCGCAAGCGAATCAGTCCAAAAGTCTGTGACGATGATTCGCCGCTGACCTTCTTACCCAAAGACGTGAAGTGGGTAGAGCTTGTTAGTGGCGTCGATACTGACTCTCCTGGCTCTTATCGAAACAGCCCCGATAATCCCAGCAGTGCTGCCTATCAGCAGCTCCGCAAAACGTCAGTCATCAAAGACCCGAAAGTGCTTCTCAGGTGGTTGAACTCCATGCTTCAGGGTTCCGGAATTCCGGCCAACGTTAAGAAGGCCGAGTTGGATACCTGGTGGGTCAATGACTATCACACTCCGCTTTCTCTAACGAAGGCGTTGGTGAAAGTTGCAACTGACTATGACGTGTCAATCGCAGATGCTTCCGGAATCTTGACCGACGCACTTCTCAACGGGCGTTCTTACTCTTACGTCTTCGATAAGAAAGCTTGCAACAACCTGTTTGACCGACTCCTGAAAATTGCACAACCTCCGATGCCCCCGGGTCAGGGACAGACCGCGATGCAGCCCCCGCAGGGTATGCCTCCAGGCGGTGCCCCGATGGGTCCAGGTGGTGCACCTGGCGGTGCTCCAGGTGGAGCGCCAGGCATGGACCCATCCCAGATGGGGATGCCCATGGCGCCGCCGCAGTCGCCGATGTCTCCGACAGACTTGGCGATTGCCGAGGTTCTCCAAGGCTTGCAGCACCAGAACGACATGATGTCGCAACAGATGCAGGCCCAGATGGAGCAGCAGCAGCAAGCCCTGACTATGCAACAGCAAAGCACGCAGCAGCTCATGGGCGTGCTGCAACATATCCAGCAGCGTTCATCTGAGATTGGTGGCGCAACAGGTGGCATGATTCCAGCGGGCGCAGAGGGTTCTCCTGCTGCTGCTGCCGGAATGCTTGCGCCGCAACCGCCGCCAGAAGAGCAACCACCGCCGATGCCGGTCATGTCCCAGGAGAGTCAAAATCCTGAGATGATTGCGCAGCAGATCAATCCGCAGATGGTCGACCAAGCTTCCGACCTTCAGGATAAAGGTGTTTTCGACACTGCGGCAATTGCCATGCTTGCGGCTTCGTCTACTCTCGAAGACCTTGTGGCGTCCTACATTCCGGACATGGAAAAGTGTCTCGATAAGACCGAGCGTACGGTCCTCACCATGTGGATGAAAGAACCGGAACTGAAAAAGGCGATTGGGGATGCAGCGTTTGTCACCATCGAAGATAAACTGCGCTCATTGAACAAGACTCTTGGAGAGGTCATTCTCTCTCTCAGCCACACGGCCTTGAACGTGAAGTCGGACGTGGAAAGGATGCAGCAGGTTTCGGGCGTGAGCTCGAATACCCAGTAAGATGTTTCACGAGTGCATCCCAGACCGTAAATGGCGCCAGTACTGTCAGCTTGCGGCGAGTAAGAAGGAGAGCCGTGACCCTTTGTTCCAAAAAATCGACGCGGTTCGCAAAGGAACCAAACGAGATGAAGAGATCGAGTATGTCTTGGACCTCATCGAGAATCCCCACTACAGAGACGAGATTACGGCGTTTCTCATGAGTGATGCTGACCTCGATATGGTTTCGACTTGGACACGAGTTCCGATTTCTGTCCTGGAATTATTCTGCGAACTTTGTTTTGACCGCGCAGAATTCAGAAACAAGCTGGAATGGCGAGCCTACGCTATCAAGTACGCCAACGACTGTGCTTTACCCGAACACGCTGACCTTATCCGTTCGGCCATTCTCTTGGGGCCAACGTATATGATGTATCACTTCCAGCAGGGGAGTGAACAAGTCGTGCTAGACCCCAAGGACTTTGCAAAGAGCTTAATTCAGCAGGCTTTTCATCTCAGTCGTGTCGCCAAGGGGAATCCTATCAATTCTCCTGCGACCAAAGAGTCTTTGCGTTGGTTGAACGCAGCAGCTAAGCTGCTGACGGGATATGATAAAGTCCTCGGTGAAGACGTAAACGATGACGACGACGAAGCAATCGTGGCGATTGAAGAAGTGAAGATCAGTCGGACTACTGAAGAATGCGGCCTCTCCAAAGAGGCCGTCATGCACTAGGAGACGAAGATGTGGAATCGCAAAGAGTTCGAGACTGCCGCTGAGGAGATCGCCACCAAGTACGCGGAGAGTAAAGGTGCTATGAGCATCAACAAACTCGCCGAGGATACATCCAGGACGGCCTCTCTCAATCCTGACGGGATTCGTACGGTGGTCCGCCTTGCCAATGTCTCTGTTTTCGAGAAACTCTTTGCCGTAAAAACGGGTGAAGACAAGATGATTGAATACGAACCCGGGGACGCCGAGGTTGTTATCAACAATATCTACGCAGCCGAGAAGACAGCGTGTGAGAAGCATCTTACGAAAGATGCCAAATATAGCCGTTTCCAGGATTACTACGGGGACTTAGACCCTGTGAAGACGGCCAGTGCTGAAGAGTGCGGGCACTATGTTGGAAAGACCGAGGCAAAGCCGCCAACACGCCAAGAGCTGAAACACGTCGTTCGCCGTGCCCGTGAAAAGCTGGCCGAAGAGAAAGTGTCTGTTGAACACCGCTGGATTGAGGCGATGGAGAAACTGACATATAACGTCAAGCTTTCTGCGCAAACGCCGCAAGCCCGAGTCCGCTTCGAGAAGTTGGCCGTTGCGGAGCTGGGAGAGCAGGTCATTCCCGAACTGCGCGCCTTGAATTCAGCCCTAGGTGTCGGCATCAATGCCCAGCTGTTCGGGGGAGAGAAGCTAGCTGACGTACTTGATATGTTTACTGCTTCCCCCACGGGGCAAGACCGCGCTATGCTTGATTTTATCGAGGGCGCCAAACACGCCCGTGTGGAGATCAGGCGAATCGACCATGGGGTTGAAGTACTCGATGAGAAGCTTGCGAGGATTTGACGAATGGCTGGGTTGCTCCAAACGCCGTTGAAAGCTCTTGCGCTTGCACAGAGACACCCCTTGGCTCTGGCCGGCGCAGGTGCCGCGGCGTACGGAACGAACGAGGCATTGAACAAGGCCGAGGATGTCGAACAAGCGATGCTCAACAACAGACAGGGGTCTCCCATGGGACGGTACGTATATGCCGAGTTGGAGGCGTTCGAAGCCCGTAAGGGCTATCTTGACGAGAAGCTTGCGTTCGAAAAAGGCGCCAGTGTCGTCTGGAATCAAGATGCGAATAGTGCCGACAAGGGAGGCATTGCCTGGGCTCCTACCGTGGGTTCGGAGATGGCTGGTGGTTTCGGTAAGGCCATCGGACAGCAGACCATCGGGGGCATTGCGTCTCTCCTCGGCTCCGTCGCAGATCACCTGCGGGACAAGATCGTCCTGGCCCCCAAGAGAGAGGCCATCTTCTCCCACCTCGTCGAGAACGACCCTGTCATCTCTCAGTACGAAGCGGCGCAGCCAGGTTCTGCGGCACGGGCATACATGTCGATGAGCCGTTTTGCACCGGAGCTCAGTACGGACCCGAACGTGGTCACGTCTTTCTTGCGCGAAGCTGCGCAGACAGGTGGAACGTTGAACCACGTCATGATCAAGCAGCTCGCCGAAGCCGAGGCCGCCATCCAGGCTGCCAAGGGAGAGTGGAGGAGATAAACATGGCTAGTTACGAAGACCTCGCTCAAGTAGTTCCTGAGAGCGTGAAGATCGCCCTTGAGAATTACCAGTTTCACAAGGTCATGTCTCAGGTGACCGGTATTCCGAAATTCTCGGAAGAGAAGATCGCGGAGTACATGGGGGGCATGATGGCAGCGAGGAACCAGCGCTGGCGTCCCGTGTTCGAGGGACTCAAGGCGCTTCAGAACTTGAGGTAAAAAACATGACACTCTCGGCGCATGAGGTTTCCAGGCTTGTCCATAACATGGGACGACTGGATGAGTTTGCAGTGAAGACCGCAGACGCGAAGGATGTCGCATTGGCTGGAACGACTAACGCTCGTGCTGCGTCGGATCTTTACGCCGTAATGGCGAAAGAGGCCGCGTTTGTGCCGGATGGGTCCAATCCCTTCAGGTTGTGCAGGACAGTCTCGAAGCTGGCGCAGGAGCTTGAGAAGACTGCGCCCGGTGCCATTACACAGTTGAAGATCGCCGCCGCAGTGGCTGTTGACGACACGTTTGAGCGTGTTCTTGCCTCGAACATCGGCGATACGTCGAAGGCAAAGATAGCTGAGTTGCAGGCTTACGGGCGAGAATACGTCGTAGAGCTGTTGCGCGGAGTAATCTGAAACTTGGACAAGATCATCCATCTTGAGTCGCACTTTCCCACGGGAGAGCTTACCGTTCAGCCCGTGCTGCTTTGGGCGAATGGCCGAGCTTGCTACGAGGAGATCACCAAGTACGCTAGCGTAGGCCATGAGTTCTTCAAGACCGTGACGCCGGTTCCTGGGCATTCTTTTGTTTATGTTTTGGCGGTGAGTGGATGGGAGTTCTACGGAGAAAACCGGAACGGCGACAGCTTTCCTGAGTTCCCCTACATGGAGACGGCTACTCCTCCCTGGATTGCTGCGGATGAAACTCTCGTACACTACTACAAAACATTCGAACAATTCGGGTTCAACTACAGACACCATCAGAATAAAGACCCAAACACTGCGGTAGGAAAAGTCGTCAAAGCGTTCTGGAATGCTCCGATGCACCGAGTCGAGCTTTTGATTGACTTGGAAAATGCGAAAGCTCCGGACCTTGCTGATCGAATCGCAGCGGGAGAATATCCGCCGGTCAGTATGGGGACGCGTGTGCCCCACGATGTTTGCAGTCATTGCGGGAATCGAGCTCCGACTCGGGCGCAGTACTGCAATCATCTGCGTTTCCAGATGCGCGAAGTCATCAACGGCAAGAAGATCAGTGCGTTGAATCCTCGTCCCAAGTTCTTTGATATCAGCTGGGTTTTTCGGCCAGCTGACCCCATCGCCTTCATGATGAAGAAAGTTGCCGAAGCCCGTCCCTACGAAATCACAGGCGCCGAAGCGGGTGAGTACCTGAATAAGGTCAGCGCGTTCAAAGATGCGGCGCACAAGATCGCCGTCATCGACAAGCTCATCCAGGGAATCCCCATGGGCGCCCGCGAAGCAGGAATGGACCCGACCGAGCTTCAGAATATGCAACGCTGCGTTCCGCTCGCCGCGGAGCTTGGTCGCGCCGCGGTAAACCTGCCAAATGAGATGCTCCAGGGTATGTCGCAGTTCTCCATCCCACAGGTCTTCTCGACTATGGCCGCTCGCGGCATGGCGCCGACGACACCTGAGGTCGTGAAGATCACAATCATCAAGGTGTATAAACAGCTTCCTTCTCCAGAGCTCCTCGATAAGTCCGTTGCCTTGCAGCACGGAATTTTCGAACTGTTGGAAGATCATCCCCAGATCATCCAGCAGCTCATGGACTCTGGAGCCCTCTCTTTGGGTTCGCAACAGGTGCACCCTGGGCTGTTCGACGCGCTCGCTCCGCTCATGGAGAAGCGCTCCGGCATAGGAGAGTACTTGAAGCGGCGAATCGTTCCTGAGAGTTGGCGAGATGAATCACCGTATACGTCTCAGATGACGTTGACCGATCCGGCGACGGGGCAGGGTTATGCCACGACGCGCGGGGCGGCCATCGCCGCACATGACGAAATTGCGAAGCGAAATCTCTACAAGGTTCTCGGTGGAACAGCCTTGCTCGGTGCCGGCTACAAAGTCGTTGGGCACATGTTGGGTCCTGGACGTGCCTGGATGAAACCGCTGACGGCCGCAGGTTTGGGGGCGCTTGGGCTCGCGAATCTGCCCAGCATGGGGCCACACTATATGACCGACCAAGGAGTCCCAATTCCGGCCAACACCGAGCTAGCCAAGATGAGCTCTATCGGTGGGTACGCCCTTCCCGCTGTTGGTACGTTGGGCATCATGGCGCTCCTAGGCCAGGACTACAATTCCAGGATGCAGGACGGCATCCCTCTTGGACATCCTGGTTTACCTGTTACGCGTCGTGGCTTAGATTGGCTCGAAGAGACAGTGCATGAGCATCCCGTTATCTCCGCTGGCGTGGGTGCTCTCGGACTGCACGCGTTAGGGCGAAGTCCATTGGGGCAATGGGGACACAAACGCCTGGTCAATCCTCTCTTGGATATCGGTGGGGATGTTGCCGGAAAAGCCAAGGGCATGTTCAACCGAGTGGTTCATGGAGAAACCAAACTTTCCGCGTACCTGGGAAGGGACATCCCGATTCCGATGGACACGGTTCTGCTTCCGGAGATAGACCTTGACCTCCTGGCTGAGAAAATCGGAGAGTTGATAGTTGAAGGTTAACTGTTGTAGAAAACAAAAAAGCGCACTAAGATAGGCGCAGAACCTTGAAGGAGAAAACCAATGATCGTAGACAAGATTCTGAACGACATCGAAGCCCAAGAGAAGCTGGCGTCGCAGGCGGCTCCGGATCCGGCAAAGGCTGCGGAGGCCCAATTGTCGACGGCATTGGGAGAGACCATGCAGAAGATTGCGTCCCAGGCGGCTCCGGCAGCGGGAAACCCCGCGCAGGATCTGTTCAAGCTGGCGACGGACATGGTCAACTCCGAAATGGAGCGTGAAGTGAAGCAGGCTGCACTCTGCGGTCGTGCATTCGCTCACAGCGCCGTCGAAGAGTTCCGTGCGTACGACGTGGCGGCCAAGACCGCGGCGGCGCAGGGTCCGGCTCCCACACTGACACCAGTCGTGGAACAGGCAGTGAAGATGGCCGCCTCCGATCCTGAACTCATGAAGGCCGCGGAACTCGGTTATGCCGATGCCCAGCAACGCATCGCGGTCGAGCAGAACAACGCGGCCGAGACCAAGCTGGCCTCCGTCAACCTCGATGAAGCGACTCTGGAGAAGGTGGCGCAGGTTGGCTATGCGCAGACCAACGAAAAGATCGCCGCCGAGCAGTACAGCGAGGGCTACGGTGCGTGCATGACCGAAGTGCGCGATCGGGCAGCCGAAGAATTCATCAAGGGCGCCATGGAAGTGCAGAAGCTGGTCGAGCTTTCCGCGCAACAGGGCTGAGCGATGTACGGGTCGAACGTCAGACAGCAGTACGCCGCGCTCTACAAAGAGGCATTAGAGAAACTTGCCTCTCTGTTTGGCATCAAGCTGCCAACCCTGGGGAAGTGACATGCGGGCGCTACCAACCATAGGGCAAGTCATGAACCTGGTTCGCCAGGGAGAGCAGACCGCTTCCCAGGCGAAACAGGCTTCTGCACCGGAGCCCCAATTCGTATCGGAGATCGCTCGGGGACTCCACGAAGTTGCCAACATCATCAAGTCGGCTGAGCTGACAGTTACCTACGAAGATGTTCTCAACTTCGGTCGCGGCCTTCTCAGGGGGCAGCCATGACGCCGAAAGAACTCGCCGCCGGTCTCCGGAAGACGGCTGAACTACTCCGTAAAGAAGACGAGAAGGCCGAACAGCAGAAGACGGTCAAGTGCGCACAGATTCTTACTGCTGCGCGGGGCCTCATTCAACTTCAAAAGAATCTCGGAGGAATCCGATGACCACGATTATGTCCTATGCCGCGGATATTCTCGAAAAGACTGCCGAGTATATTGAGCGAATCGAAGGCGAGAAGATTGCTACGCGGACCGCAGAGAAGAAGAAGGTCGCTTCTGTTTTGGTAGGAAAGCTGACAGAAGCGATTGGCGAACCCATGGACGAATCTCTCGCTGAAAAGCTGTCCAATCTGGATCCCGAGATGCAGCAAATCATCTCGAAGTTGGCCGGCACGGAGAGGGTTGACTCGATGGGCGAACCAGGGGAAAATAACACTCAGAAGGTGGCATCCGCTAATGGACTGTCGCCAGAAGATGACCGACTGTTGACATGGTGTAACAGCTAGTCAACTTGATACGGAGGAGATGAAATGACGATTCTCACGAGCAAGTTCAACTTCAGGGGCCGCGACCCGCATCCGGCGGCGAAGGCGTCCCTGGCGACCGTGCTGAAGGTCGCGGGTGCCCTCGGTCCGTACAGCACGCCTGGCGGGTCAGGTACGCCAGTCATCGGTCCGATCTTCCGCGGCGCCATCGTATGCATGGACGTCAACGGCGAAGCTATCCTGGCGGACAGCGACGCAACAAACGTCGCATACCAGGCTACCCAACAGAAGACTCCGTTCTTCGTGGCGGTGGATGGCGACCAGGACTTTGACGGCGCATTCGTCCACAAAGTCACCGCGCTCCAGGGTGGGATGGAAATCCTCACCGACCAGTTCACGGTAGACCCTGGCCTCATTCCAGGCGCGCCGGTGTGTCCTGGTGGGAATATCGTCGGTGACGTAGGCATGTTCCGTCTGGCTGTTCCCACCATCGTTCCTGCCACGGATGAGCAGATCTACGGGTACGTGGGCAGCGAAGGTTACAACACGGTGACGGGGCTCCTCCACGTCATCATTCCGCAGGGCGTCTAAAGGAGGCAGCCATGAGCAACTACCAGCAAGAGTCTCCGGAAGTGACTGCCCGCTTCGTCAACTCGAACTTCGTTCGCAAGATCGAGGAAGGGCGCGTCAAGGAAGCCGAGGTTGAGAGCTCGGCGTTCATCCGTGAAAAGCTCCGTCAAGAGGCGGCGGTCCGTGAGATCATCGTTCCCGTAGGCATCAGCGAGGACGAGATCGACAGGGACGAAAACACCGATCAGCCAAAGAAGATCATCGATAAGGAGCCTGACTCCACGGCGACCTTCTGCCAGTTCCAAGGCACCGGCCAGAGGACCTGGTTCTACGGGCCGCGCTATTCGATCTTCTTCGGGAAGGTCGAATCGCAGCGGTTCACCAAGAGCAAGTTCGAGCTCATGACCTATACGTCGGACATCCGGAAGATCCTTTCGGACAACAGCGTGAAGGACATGGCGGACGAAGAGGACCGCGCGTTCTACAACCTGGTGACGGACATCATCGCCCTGAATCCCGCGGTACAGCGGACCTCAGGCCCGTTCCAGAGCTCGACCTTCAAGGGTTCCGGTCAGAGCATGCTCCGTCGGCGTCGTCCGATTGGCAAGATGCTCATGACGAAGAGCCGCTTCATGGACGCGATTGACCTTCCCGCCACCACGGTGGGCAGCGACGTCGCAAAGCGGCACTTCGATGAGGGCATCGAAGCCACGCAGAAGCTTTGGGGCTATCCCTGCGTGACCACGATCAAGGCTGACATCTACGACGACGACCGCGCGTACATGTTTGCGCCGCAGGCGCCGAACAACTTCCTCGGCAACTTCTACCTGCTTCAGGACGCTACTTTGTTCATCAAGCAGGAGGCCGACATCATCGAATTCTGGAGCTATGAGGCTCTCGGACTCGGCATCGGCAATGCGCTCTCGATCCAGGAAATCCTGTTCACCTAGTAGGTGAGAAACCGGGGTCGGGCAACCGGCCCCGGGTCTTTTTCAGGAGCACCGCATGAAGTTTGTACTGTTGAAGAACATGACACCTACCCTCATCAGGATACAGAACCTGAGGACGGTAGACGGCAAGGTCCTCATTTTTCAACCATGCGGCGATCTCGGGGATTCACAACAGGTTCCTGACTACATGTTGAGTAACCCTGCGCTTCTTCCGTATCTCAGGTCTGTTCCGCGAAGACTGACGATTCACCCCGTGGTGGCAACGGGCCCCATCGCAGCGACGGTCCCCCGTAAGTCCAAGGCGTCTGTTCCGACAGCTCCAATGCCGAAGGTTGAGGCGCCTATCCCTGTCAAGGAACCGGATTCTCCGCCTCCTGCGCCTGTCCCTGAACCGGAACCAACACCTGAACCTATTCCTGTAGAGCCCGAGCCAGAACCTCTACCTGCGCCTACGGAACCGACGCCTGAGCCGACGCCAGAGCCGACGCCAGAGCCGACGCCTGAGCCAACGCCTGAGCCAACGCCAGAGCCTGCCTCTGAAGAAGATGCTCCAAAGGCAAAAAAGAGGAAGAAGCATTAAACCCCGTCTTGTTGCTTTCTCTCTGAATCCCGCCTAAAATCAGTCCTATGACCACGAAGGTAGATCATAACTACCCCCATGCTGGTGACCTGCGGGTCGTCAACGCTTCGGGTGACCCTGTAGAGGCTGCGGAAATTCGCATCTTTACGTTGGCGGCTTTCTCCGCAGGACAGACGACCACGTGGGTTGCTGCAACAACGAGCGACATCAACGGCGAATGGGTAGACCCTGTTTTTTTGGATGATGGGCAGACCTGGGTCGTGCACATGCAGAAGAAAACCATGTACGGTCCGGCGCACGTGGAAATTACGACGTAAAGGAGAAGTCATGACGGATGTACGTGTTGGATTCGAGCCGGTGGGCGTCCGGCAGATCATCGCGCTGGCAACGAAGATCGGCGGAGTTCTTCCGAACATCGGGGGAACTTCCTATTTCATCATCCAGGACTTCTCCAAGAATCGCTATGATTACGGTTCGGATCCTCTGGACCCTGCAATTGTTCCGCCGTCCAAGATTGCGGACGATGGTGGTATCTTCCGCTTTCCGGAGGGCGCAGTTGTAACCGAGGTGCGTCTGATCTGCGGTGCCGCCTCTACGGTAAACATGTACGTCGAAGAGACTGACGGCTCATCCTCTGTTTTGGTTGTTGCAGCTACCGCGGGAGCGGCGCATCGTTACGTCATGTCGCCTGAGGGACTTCCTGTTCTTCCTAGCCAGCAGCTCCGAATAGAAGAGGCGGTCAAAGGCGTCCCTGTTGCAGTAGACAAGTCGATCATTGTTTACGTCGTAAAGAGGGGGCGGATGCCGTAATGACTGTCCTTATCCCGACCAACAAGTTCCCCCTAACGGTAGAGGACCTCCGCATGTTCCTGCGGGATCTCCCGTCCAAGAATCCCCTGCTTCTTGGCGAGCTGGAATTCAGTGACGCTGACTTGAACAGGGCCATGCAGTTCACGCTGGATAAGTATAACGCCATGACGCCGCAGACAAACGTTCCGGCAGTCACTTATATCAATCGCTGGGTGCTCATGGTCGGGACCTGTTCTATTCTGCTTCGCTCCGAGGGTCTTAGACAACTCAGGAACCAGCTCATCACACAAGACGGCAACATCGCACCGGTGGGTCTTGACGAGAAGCAGGCGCTCTATCTCCAGTGGGCGGACAACATGCAGGCTGAATTCGACGGCCTTGCGCGTCAGATCAAGACCCAGAATAACATGGAGGCTTGCTACGATGGCCTCAGCTCGGGCTATCGTTACATTGGTCGCTGGACGGCGTAATGACCGCGCCGAATTCTCAGGTCTATGGCGTTCAAACTTCACCTGCGAAGGGAAGCGGCGCAAGATTAGAGATAACGCGATGCATACCAGTTTGGCCCCGAAAGGTTTATTTGCAGTGGGTCATCAGAACCCCTTCGGCGGTCGCACATTACACTTTTCATGTTGCACGAGCTGGTGGTCCAGAAGGTCCATGGGAGATACTTACCCCGATTGCAGGTTTAATAGATGAGTATTTCTACGTAGACGATGCTATTCAGTCTCCGCACGATGACTCATCGATGGGGATGATGTCCCTGGAGCGTAAACCCTATTACAGAGTAACAGGTACCCCCGATAATTTAGAGGCGGTGGGAGATACTTGGCCCGCTCTGGACCAGCGGAGACAAGGGATTCATTTTAAACTTACTCGGGATGCTCTCCGGTATTTTCAGGTCGGTGCAGGGACTGAAGTCGCAGTTTTCAAACGACGTAGGTGGGGGGAGAAATGCCCGATTTGTCTATCCTCCACTGGCCAGTCGACGCGTGCTCATTGTTCGACGTGTTTTGGAACAACATTTGTTGGGGGGTACTGGAACCCAGTATATACCTACGCTCAACGTCGACCGTCCCCAATACAGACTCAAGCCGTGCCACAAGGAACAATTGAGAGCAATATTTTACAGATACTTATGCCGAATATCCCGATAGTAGATGTGGAAGACGTACTCGTTTTTATGCGGGATAACTCTCGGTATGAAATTAAATCAGCAACATCTACCCTAGTACATTCATTAACCGTTCACCAAGAACTTGTAGTCTCTGAACTTGCCAGGACTGCGAGAGAATACGGGCTCAAGGCCGATAATTGGCACGCGCCCCCGTGGTTTTGAAAATGGGCGGAGTTATTTTAACTGACAAGAGTTTCAGGTATCACCTACCCAGGATCAAGGGTGAGGGCGTAGACGTCGCTCCTGGAACACCCTTGGCTCTGATTGGTCTGTGGGTAGCCGCACTCCGGCACAGGTTCAACAGGAACCCCGCGGAACCCCTTCCCTGGGTATGGGATTCCAACCTCAGACCGGCCGATGCTGAAGACGGAACTCCTGAAGGCGAGCCTCGAAAACTTCTCATCGAGGCGGCTTTCAACGTTGAGAAGTCTGCACGAAATTATCGGCCCGCTATTTACGTGGACCGAGGGGATGTGACCGCCGATAAAGTTGTCTTAGACAACATGGCCGGACGGTACATCCCGACAGGTATCACGGCGTACTTCTGCCAGGCCAACGTCCCGATCGTCTTCTACTGTGAATCCGAGAACGCTGCGGAGTCTTGTCTCATAGCCGACACTGCCTGGTTTTATATCTTAGCCACGCGGGATATCTTCAAGAAGGATTTCGGCCTGTATGACATCAGAGAACCCGTCATGGGGAAGACGGTCCCGATTGACGAGGACAAGCAGGTCTGGCAGACACCCGTCTCTTTCGGAGTTACCCTGGAAATGCGCTGGGCGACCCAACCTATCGCGCCGTTGCTCAGAGATATCTCCCTGAAGATTGGGCTTACAGGAGACCCGAATTTGTACTACCATGAACTAGTGCTTCGGGACTCAAGCAGCGGGGACGAATCCGCTGAATGAAGGAGTAGAGTAAATGGCTACGCATCGTCCAAACGCGGCTATCTATCAGGAATACAAGACCCTGTCGTTCACGCCTGCGACCCCCACGCTTCATACCGTCATCGTGGGGCCGTGCTATCAGATCCTGGACTACTTGGACGACAAGGATGACTGCCTTGTCGATGACGACTACGGTGTGTTGGAAGAAGACTGTCCCGTCACCACGACTCCGGCGCTGGTCATTGCGGATCCTCCGAATATCCTGCCAGGAGCCATCTTAGATGACGATAGCGTGTCGGTCTTCTTCGACGAGGGTCGAGCAACTGTCTGCGGGTGGTCTGGCGCAGACCCTGCGACTTTCCTTGCAGGAAACAATCTTTTTAAGGCGGGTACGGACCATTTCGGGGAATTGGGAGTTCAAGCAGGTGACCGCCTGATTGTGAATCCTCTCGCTCCTGCGACCGAAGACTACAAGAACACGGTCAAAGAGCTGGCCTACACGCTCACCATCGCAGCCTGCACTTTCGTTACGGATGGAGTCACCAGCGGTGACCTCCTGACCATCTCTGGGGATGTTGCTGCAACGCCGCGTAATGGAACATACGCGGTAAAGCGCGTCGTGGATGAGACTCACCTCGAAATCGAAGACGATGACACGTTTACCGGTGCTTCGGCAAACGCCAACATCGTTATCACAAACGCTGCGGGTACCACTACGAAAAAATCCCTGATAGCAACGCTCGTTGTTGACACCTGTTATTTGCGCATCACCGATGACTTCGCTACGGCCAACGATGCCGCAAACAGACAGTGGCGCATTGAGCGTGAGTTCCACGACACGGAGCTCCTCAGCACGGACTTTGCCGTAGACAGTACGACCAAGGTCATCACGGTCAAAGCCGGGGTTACTGTGGATTTGGGGGATGCCGCTCCTTTGCTCGCCAAGGCGGTTACTTATGCCAAGGCGTATGTTGAGTACCGTGCCCTGCGTAGAGACCTCCAGCAAATCAACGAAGTCTCTCAGGACACCGCCGTCATGGCGGCGCTCCTCGGCAAGCTCGACGCGCGCAATCCGCTGCACGTCGGTGCGTACGTTGCTGCGCTGAATACCCTGACGACCGTGAAGGTCTTTGGTCTGAAGTCCGACGACGTTTCGGGGTACATGGACTTCGTGTCCAAGATCAGCAACGAACGACTTATCTACGCGGTTGTTCCGCTCACTTACGACACGACGGTCCTCGGGTTCCTCAACACGATGGCAATGACGCTGGCCGATCCGGACTACGTCCTCACGAATGGCATTCGGCAAAAGTTCCGCGTCGTTCTTGGCGCGATTGACTTGCCGATGTTCAAGTACGTGGTGGACCCGACCGACAAAGTTACGACTTCCCATGTGGCGGGGACTAAGCCCCTCTCGAAGGGACGCAGGACTCTGACTTTTGCAAAAGTGTTGGGTGCGTACGTTGCTCCTCTATTCATAACGGGGAATAACGTAATCCCAGGGGATAAGGTAGTTTTTGTGCATGGAGCAACGACCTATTCTTATGTCGTTGCGCACGTCAACGGAGAGCTTATTCTTGAAGTTGACCCTGACGGTATTGAACTCGAAGCGGCGTACGCCTACGGGGCCGGCGATACTTTCAAGGTTACCGACTCCACGGGATTGGTCAACCGATTTGGTCCGATCACCTACGCTGCCGGCGTTACCACCTTCACGTTAGCCTCCGCAGTCTTAGATGACCTCTTCCTGTTCATCACTGTCCCAGGTGCGACCTTCGTCACGGACGGCGTACTCCCTGGCGACCTTCTTCAGATGTCATCCGACCCGATGACCTTCGCTTTCACGACCTACAACTCGTGGGTGGTCGACGATGTTATCAGCGAGACCCGCATCCAAGTCATGAACGAGGGGACTGATACTCCGACTGTGGAGAACGAGCTCCCGCACGAGGGTTGGCGCGGTGGCGGAAAAATCGTTACCCAGGGCAGCATGTACGTCCGCGTGATTCGCTACTACACCGCGGCCCAGCAAGTGACCGAGATGCTGGCAACGGCCCATAGCTTCAGCAGCCGGCGCCTCGTCCTGTGCTATCCATACCAGCTCGAAATAGCCGACCTCAAGGACGGCAGTCTCGACCGCGGTACGGAGACCGACCCGATTGATGCTCTTCCTGACCAACCTGGTTATTACTTGGCCTGTGCGGTCGGCGGTCAGACCTCCGGACAGCCGTCCCAGCAAGGCTTCACCTTCATGGGCATCAACGGTGTTCGGCGCATCTACGGCTCGAACGACTACTTCTCGGAAGAGCGGCTCACCGAGCTTTCAAACGGCGGCATCTACGTCTTTACGCAGGAAAGTCTGGCGGCCCTGCCGTCGACCATTCATGAAGTCACGACCGACGTATCCACGCTGGAATTCAGCGAATACATGTGTATCAAGAATTTCGATTATGTCGCATGGACTTTCCTCGATATTATCCTGGAGTTCATCGGCAAGTGGAACGTGACGGAAGAAACGATCCAGTTCCTTGGACAGGCGGAGCAGTCCGGCATCGAAACATTGAAGAGCCAACGAAAGCCGAAAATCGGGGCACCGCTGATCGACGCGAGCATCGTTTCAAACGAGATCTCGTCTATCAGTACGGACCGGATTGAGTCCTATATCGATGTCAATATGCCGATGACCTTGAACACCATTGGTTGTCATTTGGTGGCATGATAAAGACTGGCCACATCGGCGCCGCGTGCGCATTTCTCGACCTCGGGTTCTCCCCTGAACAGGTGAAGCTTGCCTTCGTCAGACAGGGGATGCCGGAAGTAGAGGCCGAGTATCTCGTGAAAGAAGCTGCTCCTTGGGGTCTCATCGGAAAAGGCATCGGGATGCTTGGCAACTTGTTCGGGCGAGCAGCCGTGAAAGGCGCTCCTCGAATGCTTCAGGCAGGTGAAGGTCTCCTAGCGCGGGGTGGGAGCGGAGCAGCACAGATGGCAGCCAAAAACCCAGGGGTAATGACTAACATCATGAAAGCGCCTGGGATGTATGGGGCTGAGACTGGATCTCTTACTGGCAAGCTCATGCAGGGCGGCGCAGCTAGTCAGACAGCAGGCAAGGCTCTCCACGGTGTCGGGGCTGCCGCGCAACATGGACTTGCGGGATTCCAGGGTGGAGGACTTCTTGGCGGTTTGAAACACGTCGGCGGTGGAGCCCTGAACTTCGGCAAGGGCATGTTCTTCATGGGAAGTAAGAATCCTAGTCTGGCCAACATGGCCGGCAAGGGTTACGGTATGTACGGAATGGGTTCGATGTTACTGGGGCCGGGGTCGACACCGATGCCGTCTCCGCAACAGTACTGAAGAAGGAGTAAAACAATGCCTCTCGGGATTACTAAAGGCATCGGAAGCTGGAAGTCACAGCAAAACAATGTTGAGCGGCTCATGGACAACGCCGCGTATACGTCGGCCCATCCTGACAATACGCTCGTCTTAGCCGGACCTCCTCGTTTCATGGACGTTGATCAAGGCGCGACTGCCGGCTTTGCAAGTCTTCTCGCGGTCGGTATGATGCAGACGTTCCAGATCACGAGCCAGAAGCCGACCCAGCCTCTTCAGGCAATCGGCTCGGGGCGCGTGTATTTCGTCTCGGGAAAGAGCCAAACGACTTGGCGTATCGGCCGGCTCTTCTGCAACGGCCGGAACCTGCTTCGCGTGTGCTACCACAATGCCGTGGCCGGTGGGGTAAGCGTCCAGCTCTTGGACGACCCGCCCGTGGCGTCGGGTGCAAATCAGTTCTCACCCTACTACATCAACCTCGACTCCGAGCTCTACTATGTCCCGTTCGGCTTGGGCGTTCTCTTCAAGGACAAGGCGCAGGATCTCATCGGCGCCTTCTATGTGGAGCTCTGCATGATCTCGACGTACACCATCGGTTTCACGGCGGGGCAGAACATGATCATGGAAGACGTGAGCGGACTCTGCGACCGACTCTATCCATTCCTGCCGTCCCAGGTGGCACAAGCGGCGGTTCCGCGGCCTACCATCGATGCTGTCATTGGGTTCTCCGCTGCTGACAGTGCGGTGTTGCCGACCGGTAAGACCCCACAGGACTACAGCGTATTCGAAACCCTGTAGCATTTAGCTACGCATGGACCCCCTCACCCGCACTGACCAAAAAGGAAGAAACGCACTTGGCGGACCCATCTATCCGCAGGGTAAGCGCATGGGCACTGTCGTGGCGTATGACAGTGACAGCCATTCCTACAACGTCATCGTAGAAGGGGACTCAGGGAATCCCAAAGAGCTACGGCGCCGCGAACTAAAGAACATCTGTCGAAAAAAAGAATCACCTGGACATGAGGGGGTTCTACCTGGGGGCGCACCAGTTATTGTTGATTTCGGTCTAGGGCATCAGCCGTTCATTTCCGGTGTCCTTCCCGTGAACAACTCCAGGGCAGTGACAAGCCAGTCCGTGGGTTCTCAGATTGACGCCGGTGGTGGGGTTTTCAACACTGCTACAAAAGCCGCCAACGCGTACTTCAGGGACCCTAACACCCCCAAGAACATGCTCCAGGGGGATGAATTTCTTACTACCCCTGACGGCAACTACGTTGCAGCTCTCCGCGGCCGTCTCAACAAGATCTACGCGTCTCAAAGAGCCCAAATCATTGTCTCGGGAATGCACGACGCCGTTCGCGTCGTCTGTGAAAACTACGATCACTTCTCTTCAATAGGAGAACTCAAGATACAAACCGTGAATGGTCGCGCATCTCTCTCTTTCAGGGGTCGCGTAGATCAAAAGTCTGAGAGAGATACGGGTAGTGGCTCCGTGGCGTTCGACATAGGCGACAAAGGTCAACTCGTCAGTCTGCAAGTGCTTGACCCTCAAGGGCGCGGCTTATCTCGTGTGCAGCTTTCCCCTACCGGCTCGATTCGATTGCTTTCACTCTCTGAAGACATAGACACGGTCTGTTCACGCATACGCCGTGAGACAGTTGGGATGCAGCGCCTTGTAAGTGTCGGGGGCAACGACGTCCATACCGTGGCCGGTAAGCGCAGCGCAAATATCCAAGGTGGTTGGTCCGTCTCGGTCGGCGCGTCAGGCAGCTTCACGTATGGTCAATCTCTTGGAGAGATGGTTGGACATGATCACATGGTAAGTATTGGGGGGAACGTTCACAGAACCATCACAGGTGGTCCCATTCTGGCAGCCAAGCCCCCAAACATCGCCGTAGCTGAGCGGATTCTCAATGGCAGTCTCGTTCGCTACATGGGGTTCGAAGCACACGGTGCAAATCCCGCAGCTCTTGCCGGTTATCGGTCCTACGTGAGCAACGGGGCATTCGTTTTCGGTGCACCTATTCCCACCGACGCACTGAAAGGCGAAATTACGAAAGCAGCTGCTTTCTGTGTCAATACGATGGCTACGCCAGGTTCGATCGGTCTAGGAGGAATTCCTCCTGCGGCGTCCCTACTCCTAGGTGGGATGTCCCCAACAGCGACTAATCCTGCGGTGAAATATACTGAGATGGCTACTTTCTTGGGGGCGCTGATCGGTCTCCTAGAGAGCCATATCCACCCCGCCGATGCGGGTCCAACTAAACCGCCGGCAACAGGCACGTTCAGCGGCCCCTTGAGCAGTCAGATTGCGGGCCTTGCCTCGACCATTGTGATGATGAGCTCGTAGTGATACTATCGGGCTAATTGAAGGAGAAAAACAAATGCCGAAACTGACCATTACGAACCTCACACCGGCCCCTGCGGGGTATCCGGCGTATCAGCTCAGTGCTCTCCAAGTACAAGACCCCTTCCCCGCGGACGGGCGCCTCGTGATTGAGGTCGCTCCGGCTGATACTGTGGACACCGAGGTCTCTCTGGACCAGCTTCAGAGGATCCGTTCCCAGCTCGTTGACCTGGAAGCTCGCAAAATGATTGCCTGGGCAGTGTCTTTGCCTGCGGAGGATCGGCGCGGTGAAGAGTCTGACCTCATGGGAGATGCTGCCATCACGCATCTCGACACGAGTATCACACCTATTGTTGCGGGTGCGCTTACCCCCGCGGCATCTATCATTGGAACAAATCTGCTCATGGGGTTCAACTGGGCACAGTTGAGAATGTCAGACCCCGCAAATCCGATTGACTGGCTTATGCTCCGGGCTATTGATACAGGTGCTGAAGCCAACTTGATCGGGGTGCAACTGATCAGCGATGCGGGTGTCGTTGACCCCTCCAACATTGAATATTCAGAACCCGCCGTTCTTCCGGACGGATATTCCCGTGTACTGGAGATTCACATTCTACCTGCGACGTTCACTTGGGCGACGCTTGGAGCTATTCTGAGCGACGTTGTCGACGGTATTCTTCCGCGTACCGCCGCTTTCCCGTTAGGACCCTATCGTCTTTTCTGCATCGCCAATGGTCCGGCCAGCGGTGCTGACCCAATCGCTCAGGCCTTGGCCCCGATGTTCGGAGGCACAGGAGCAGTACCTCTTCTTGAAATAGGGGATACTGCTGCGACTATCTTCCGCATGACTGACGCGTTGATCATCTATGACATTGACCTGACTGCCAGCGTACTGGCCCTAGGTGATACTGCCATCCTGCGTCTCCGGTCTTCCGGCGGTGGGCCGTCTGCCTCTGTTTCTGTCGTCATCGCCTAAGCAAAACAAACGCGCAGGACGCACGTTCGTTCGTCTCTGGAACGAGGCGTAGATTTCTACTTGCGGAGGGTCTTGCACGTGGGGCACATCCAGCCGAACTCCAGTTTCCCCTGACAAGTCGCGCACACCGAGCTGAGCTCAGAGCAGTCCTTGCACGGGGACATCACGGCAGCCGGAAGCGGACGATCGAGGATCTCGGCGGATGACAGAATGGCATCCGCCATGGAGACGTCAGTCAAGACTCTCGTGGTCTTGTCTTCGTACGTCATCTGTATGGCCCCGTCTTTCTTCACGACGATCATTTTCAGTGGCATGTTGAACTCCTTGGTTTCAATGGTTGGGGTACTAAGTACTTATACCAAGAAACCCCTCTCCACAGCCACTTCCTGTAGTTCCTCAAGTTTGGCCAGCGCCCTGTCCTTGCCTATCCTCAAACTGTCCAGGGGGTAGGCATACTTGCAGGGTTTACGGGGTAAATCCTTCATCCAGTCTATCGTGGACCCTCTCTTTGCGAAGTTGGCCTCTTTGAGTAGGTACATGATATCCAAGAGTTCGTCATCAGAGAGCTCTTTGAGTTTTACGATGCTGCCCTTGATGTCCCGCCAGCGGTTATAGTCTTCTAGGAACATCCAATCCTCCGGCGCTTTAATGGAATTGACGTGTTTATCCTGAGTACGCCGTGACGCCGGTGCCTTCTCATCGACATGCCGGATCTCGTAGGTGATTACGTATTCTCGAATCCCCGCACACCGAGGATTCAAACAGCGGTTCTTCCAACCCGCCTCGGTATGTTCTGCTTTCAAATCATCCAGAGGTAACTTACAGGTGGGACATCCCGCTTTGGCTGCGGCGATATGTGCACCGAATTCATCCATGCCGGTCTCCTAACTAAACAAAAGGAACGCCTGCGTAGGCGAGCATTCCTTCTTTGTGATTGTTGAACTTGGTAGGCTGTGGGGGTTACGCCGTCTTCTCCCTGGACTTCTTGGTCTCGCTGGCCTTGGTCTCGGCCTGGAGAGCTTCGGCTTCGGTGGCCTTGGCCTTTTTCTCGATCTCCGCCGCCTCGATGCGGGCCTGCGCCGCCTCGATGCGGGCCTGCCCCGCCAGGATGCGCTCGGCGATGGCCTTGTCGGGCGCGTTGGTCTTCTGCCTCTCGACCTTCTTGCTGGTCGTCTCGGCGACCAACTTCTGGAACACGTCCGGCTTCTCCTTCGCGAGGTAGCAGATCTCGTCCTCGCGGACGATCTCGCCGACCTCTTCCGCCACGAGCCCCGTGGCACCGCCGGAAAGGGCGACCAGGATGGGGTTGCCCCCGCTGACCGCCGCCACCGCCCCGTTCACCGCCGCACCTGCGAGCGCACACACCACCTTCGCGATTTTGGACATGAGAGCCTCCTCTTTGACGTTCCCGTAGGGATACGCCGATTGGTTGGGGATCGCAATTCTCAGACATTTTCTTATACCAAAAAAGGGGGTTTTCTGACGTTTAGAGCCCCTTGAGAGAAGCTATACGAAGTCCTCGTACGTATTCTTATACCTTCTTTTCGCCTCTTTTTTGACCCTTCAAAGCCAAAAAAGGGCTTTTGGCCCTTTTGCCTCTTGGATTACACGGGATCACAGATAGAACACTTATTTTAGGCTTCTATGACAGAATGCAGAGGAACCATGTTTTTGTGTTCTGGAAGCGGTGAAAGAGCATTCGCCTTCTGCTCTAACGTGGCTGCCAGTGCCTCTACTCTTTCCGCCAACGCCACCCAGTCGATGTTCTCTTGTTTTTCTTGTTCTCTCTTGTTTTCACTCGGGAACACACGGTCCAGGATCACCGGCACATAGGGTCCTACGTACCGTTCCAGGGCCTCCAACACACTCATGACCGTCTTTCCCATGACACAACCTCCAGTTTTCCGCTCAAAAGAGCTTCCACGAAGGGTTCTGCGTGCGCTATGATGCCTTTATGAGTATAGACCAGTGGCATCGAGGCTTGGATCCTACCAGGAATCTAGTGCAGATCGGCGAAATGACGCTGCGCCTGACGCGCATTGCCTTATACCGCAAACTGCAACAAGCCGAGAGTCAACTGAAAGCAATGGGCCTTGAAAACGACTTGAGCTCCGTCTTCAAGCAGTCATCTGAAGAAATGCTCAGCCAGGCTTTCAAGAAACCGGAATTGCGCTGCACACGTATTAATACCACAATGAACAGCACTTTCTGAAAATGACGATTGTTATTACACAGCGTTTGAGAGACCTGTACGCACAGGCAAATCGCGTGTACAGCCATCTGATCGACAAATTCAAACAAGGTGTACCCAAGAACCTGGCCCTGGCGCACCTCTGCGACGTGAATCCTGGATTTCTCAACGACCCTTTAACCCAAACAGCCCATCGGGGTTTCTTGAGCACTTCGGTGGCGGCTGCTCGGCGCTCGAACGTGCCCTGGGGAAAGCTTCCTGACCCTCTCTCCTGCGCCTATGCCTGGTTTACGGACGTCAATTTGACTGCCTACACACTCTTTACAACGTATTCGACGCTCTTCGTAACTCCAAACGAAGACTTCTGGCGCTGTGCCTACTTGAATGTCGTCTTAGAAGATGCCGCGTTCAACGCTTTATGGGTTTTAACGAGTCCTGACGCCTTGACGACAGGTGTTTATCCGCAGTTGAAGGCAAAAGTAAGCTCCCTGCGAGGATCTTTGCCTGGTTGGCCGATCTTGAAGCTCCAAAAACAGGTTTTAGAGCGCTTAGAAACAGTCTTTGCTCTCGCAAAACAGTATGGACCTCTTACTTCAACCTCTCCGGGTCGTCCTCCGTACCTGAAGGGCGATGACGCGAGCCGGATTTTCGTGGAGTAGAGGCCATGGCGACCAAAGAACTCGGAAAAACAGGTATGACGGTCACCGCGGATCTCGGTGACGGCTCTTCAGACCTCCAAAAGATGACTTCATGGAGCAAGGTGGAGCTTGCTCTTCCGAATTTCGACTGGGCCAGCAAGTTTGCCAAGTATATCGAGCAGGCTGAGAAGCTCATGAAGGCGTTTGTCGCCATCTTGGAAGGAATTCTCACTCTTCTGTCTGCTTTAGTCGAAGATGCGTACATTCAAATCATCAAACAAGTCATCGAAGAGCTCAAGAGAATGCTAGAAGGGCTTCTTGATGACCTTGGTTTGTACCTTTTGTTCGTTCCAATCCGCAAAAGAGTCATGACGAACTTCATGGGACTAGGCGACATCACTCCTGCCAACAAGGCGTTGAGTGCTTTGTTCCAAAATAACACCGCGGCGCTCCAGAACCAGGCAGGTAATCCGATCAAACAGGAGTTCATAACAGACATTAACCGATACATGGGTGGGAATTACGGATTCTTCACCACGGTCGTGGAGTCGCTCTATGACCAAGGGGACATACATAGGCCGCAATTCAACAACGCGGATGATTATGTCGGTGGAATGGTCTGGGTTATGGGTACTTCGCTTGACCCGTTCGGTCTTTTGGATGATCTCTGGCGTCTTCTGGGTATGTTTGGAGACCTGTTTCGCATGTCTGCTCCTGGTCTTGCACCTGTACCGACCGGACTGACAGCTCGTGCAATCGCTTATCCGACCGATACCACCCCGAAAGCAAGCTTCTTGCTCGAATGGGACATCCCCAAGTTTCCTTTAACAACAATTCCGGACCTTGGAAACGTTATTTATACCCCCAAGCGGTATGCCATAATCGCAGTTAAGAACGCTGTTGAAGCTGCGGGAGCTCAAAACGTCGTACAACTCATGGGTACACGGGACTTAAAACAGGGTTTGACCGCCTATAACGGCAAGGCCGTAGTGCTGAAAGAAGATAAATGGGACTACACCAAGGTTGCGTACATTGCTAAAAACCTCGAAGCCAAGAGAGATGATGGTTTCTATTTCTATATAGCCTGGAAGTGCGAGATGACCAAGGGCAAGAAAACTCTCGGAACACTTGATTACTGGGATCTTTCGAACTGTGCTTATGTTATTCCCTATCCAACACCTCCTCGAAGCACACCGCCGGATTGGGTGCGTACGCCGTCTATCGCAGAGATTTTCCCTGAGCTAGGTTACTTTCTGCGCTTGATGATGGCAGAGCTTGAAAAATTGGCCGACAAGCTCATTGCACCTGGAGACTTGCTCAAGCAGTACCTTGATTTTCTCAAGGCAGAGGTTGCACGGTATGCTGCGCTGGTCGACGCTATCTTAGAACAGATCAAGAGAATTACCGAACTGCTCAATCTCCCCAAAGTCGTGGGGGGCATTTACTGTCGGTCGTTCTTTGGAAAAGGCGGAAACCAATTCTTCTTATCCGACCTAGCCAACTCTCTCATGCCGAGTTTTCCCAATGCCCCGCCGTTTACACGCGGGGACGAATACGTAACAGGTGTCGTGTGGCTAGCTGGAGGCCCAAGGCCGACCGTGCAAGTCTCTGTAGATGCTCTGAAAGCTCTCTTCCCAACGAAAAGCGACTCAGAGGACATGGTTGGGTCTCTTGGGGATGAGATCACAGCCTTAGAAGCGCAATCTTTCGGTGATAATCTTCAAGTTTCACCACCTCCGCCAGTATTTGATGAAGCTTTGTGTCCTCTTTTCCATGGAAGTGCCATCGATCCGTCTTCAGAGATACCTGAAGTCGTGTTCAACGACAAGTTTGAGCCGGTCTCAACTCGGTAAGAGGAGTAGAACATGCCCATGTACGACTTTCAGTGCTCCAAGGGTCATCGATTCGAGGACGTTTGCGGTGTAAATGAGCTCCCAGTGTGCCCAGAATGCGGTGCGAATACTGAAAAGGTCTGGAACAAGACACCCAAGGTCATGGTGAAGGTTATTCCCAGCTATCCTGGGTGTAATCGACAACGCGCGGGCTATATGCACACCAACCAGGCTGACCACCCCGCCACCAAGGTCCAGAGTGGTTACGGCGGCTGTGTAAATCCTCCCAACTGATTTGGTATAAGAGTGCGTGTACGAGGCGTCTTAGCAGGCGCTCGACACATTTTACCTGCCTGTTTTTGGTATAAGTACTTAGTGACCCAATAACCCCTCCAGGAGGCACACATGGACGAGTGGAAGTTGTCCGAAACGGAACGACGCTTTTACTATGCCACCCGTGCGCGCGTCGCCGGATCTGCCCATCGGTTCATGGTGAAGTACCACGAGGATCCGGAGTCCGGCGGGGGCACCGACGAATGGACGATGATGGGTGAGGATGGCGAGGACCTGGCGATGCAGGGCTATGTGAGCGAGCGGTGGCTCCTCCGCTTCCGGCGGAGATTAATGGGGCATCACCCCAATCGCGCCGCGAATATGGTCCTGAAGTTTGCTGGGTATTCCAAGTGGGCTCCCGCATCCGAAGCAATGCGCCGCTTCGGGAATGCGCCGCTTCCGGAAATCACCGAAGAAGAACTGGCTAAGTCGATCCAGTTACTCGATGAAGACCGGAAGTACGAAGAACGACTTGATGCCGAACGCGAAGCCAGAAAGGCTGCATGGCGCGAGGCGTTCTACCTGGCCCACGGGATCCGGTAGTGCTTAAAAACGAAGTTGGAGGGGTCATCACTTCGTTTTTTACTAATCCATCCAAGAAAGGAGGAAAACAGTGACCTGGGTGATTATTCTCTATCTTGCGATCGGTCTCATTCTGGAAAGCATCTACATTTACAAGAACAGGAAACGCCCCATGCCGAATACCGCAGGGGTCGCTCTCTTCATGCTCCTCTGGTACATCTTGGAGATCGTGCTGTGGCCTTTGTATCTGCTTCGAGGTATATTGATGCACACATACCCCGATGAAAACGGAGAGGAGAAATGCAAAAAACCGCGGAACAAATAGCCACAGAGGTTCTCTTCCTGTCTCAACTTCAAACGCTCGTCAAAGTTGCAAATGACTTACTGGCTGGAGAAACCGAGAAAGACGCCTGGGGGCCTGGGATAGGAATCCAACTAGCCCATGTCCTCCAGCGTCTTCCTCGCGTAGATTTAGAACCCGCGCAGAAGGCGCTTAAAGGATTGGAAAATTATTTTGCGCGGCTTGCTCGGGAAGGAAAGATGCATACTGTTCCTC
>Ga0315284_10000643_pt1 | contig 47595 bp, 38 predicted proteins | sample YL17G09_16_MG_FD_203696 | JGI IMG/M metagenome (GOLD analysis project Ga0315284, IMG submission 203696) | Sediment microbial communities from Yellowstone Lake, YNP, Wyoming, USA - YL17G09_16 | ecosystem: Environmental > Aquatic > Freshwater > Lake > Sediment | place: USA: Wyoming | collected...
AAGGCCGTCAACGAGGCGCACCTGAAGAAGGTGATAGAGGCGACAGGCGAAGCTGTGGAGGAAGCGCAGGTGAAGGCTCTTGTCTCAAGCCTCGAGGGTATGAACATAGACGAGGCAATCAAGAGCGCAGCAGTTGCAGCCGCAGCGCCGGTAGCCAGTGCAGCACCCGCAGCAAAGGACGACAAGAAGTCCGAGGAAGACGAGAAGAAGAAAGCTGAAGAAGCTGTCGCAGGCCTCGGCTCGCTGTTCGGATAAACTAAACCCTTGGTTGGGCCTGCATTCATTCTTTCGCAGGCGTGGGTATTTTTATCTTATTTTAACAGGCGGCAGAACAAAGTCTTCCCCGCCGGCAGAACTTGAAGTATCATAGGGAGCTGCAGCAGACGGAGTCACAGCCGGCACCGTATAATCAGGACCAATATATGTCGGGTTGGCTATAGGAGCCGATTCCCATGAAGGCGGTTCAGGCGGCGTCGTCCATGTCGGACCCGTGGGTGTTGTAGCCGCGCTGCCACCCCCGCTCTGCGGAATGGAACTCGCTATTTGGGTCCCTCCGGCTACAGCAATAGATGCTAGGCTGCCTGGCGCAGATGCCCCTATGGCTGTAATTGTTCCAGAACCCGATAGCACCGTAAATGTCCCACCCGTGCTGGACGTTATCGCAGGTAAAGCCCCGCCAGCACCTAGAGGTACTTGTATTCCAGCAAAATCCACCAATGCTCCCTCCGACCCTGCAGCGAAGCCAACCGTTGTGCCAGCAGGAACTTCTGCTGCGGCTGTCTCTGTGCCTGCTACCATTGCACCTTCAGGCCCGACTCCCGTTATTCCACCAGCAGCCGGCGCCGCAGCCGACATCAGCATGAATGCGCCAATCATGCCTACCACGACGCCTATGGCGCAGATTATGCCGAGGGCGGCGCCGAGGCCGCTGCTGCCTGAGTCCTTTGCGCCCTGCGCAGCGGATTTCATGCTCGCAGGGTCGCTGCTCGCGCACAGCTGCTCCTTCTTTTGTTCCGCCTGCGCAGCCGCCTGCTTGGCCTGCTCAAGCGCCGAGTTCAGCATGCCGCCTATGCAGCCGACGAGCATCAGGGCAAGGCCGCACAGGATAAGCCACCAACCGCATGATACCCAGCAAAAAATACCAGGACCGCAGCATAGAGCTGTCATGCTGCATGTGAATGCCGCAATGACGCCAGTTATGGCGAGAAATATATTGAGCATATCTTTCTTGCTGCCGATTTTGTCCTTGGCCTTCTTCGCTTCCTGTATGGCCTGCTCGCATGCCACGACCTTGTCTGACTTTATCCTGTTTATGCTGAGCGTGGTGCTCGCTGATATGTTCCTCGTCGAGAATGTGCCGTTGTTGCTGTATCTTATGGTGAAGTAGAGGTCAAGCTGCTTGCCTGTCGCGCCCCCGTCGTCGCCGGCTATCTCAGGCAGTGCGGTCGAGCATATGTATCTGCTGTTCTGGCCTACTGGCGACGCGAAGCAGTTTATGTCATACTCCTTGCCGTCTATCCTGTAATATGAAGACATAAGCAGCGCGTTTGCCGGCGTGTTGATTATGCCCGCATAGATGTCAACAGGCTTTATGAACTGGCACTTGCCCTTGTATTCGGCTATTGTGCAGCTTAGGTCCGGCGGCTTGGTTCCGGTTATGGCGAGCGAGATGTCGCTGGCATTCAGGCACCTGCCATTCGCCGTGCCGTTGTAGCAGAACATGCCGGCCGAGCATGTACAGTCAAGGCAGCATGTCGCAGATGTTTCGCCGATATCAATGTCGCATGCGCTGTCGCCGCAGTGCGGCACAACGTCTATGGTCACGTTGGGCAGCGAGAAGTTCGCGCTCCTGTAGGAAGACCTTGAGCCGTTGTTGAAGAAGAACGACATGCTGAAGCTGCTGGAAGGCAGCGTTATCCTTCTGGTCGTGCTGTTGTAGAAAGCGCTGGTCTTGTAGTTGATGACAGGGACAACGATACCGCAGCTTATGTTGTAGCCGTTCGCTGTCTCGTTTGTCGAGCATGCCATGGTGCATGCAGGCGCACCAATTGAGTTGTTGAAGCTGCATGACCCTGCAGCAGAAACTCCGTGCGGATTGCTGTCAACATGCGCTGCCACGCCTATGCTGTGCTGCAGGCTGGAGTCAGTGAACGATGCCGTGCCTGTGCTGTCAAGGGCTATGCTGATGCCCGAAAGCAGCCTGCAGGTGTCCGTTGAGGTGAATTGCACCCTGCTCGACGAGTCGCAGTACTGCCCTGCCGGGCACGGGCAGTCATAGCAGACGCTTGCAAAGCTCTCGTCAGGGTCGCATATGCCGTCGCCCTGGAAGTGGGCTCCGACGTGGATTATCGGTTTGTTCTGTGAAATCGTCTCAAGCACAGAAGATATCTGGCTGCCGGTGCCGTTGTTGTATGACAGCGTGTTGTTTATGACTGTGTATAAAGTGTAATTTTGCAGCGGGTTGTAGCCTGCAATCCTGAAGTTCACGGCGCAGCTCTCGTTGTAAAGGTTCGGGTTGGACGAAGCCTGCTTTGTGCACGAGGCTGTGCAGCTTGCAGCGCATGGCAGGCCTGTCGACGGGCTGGTTGAGTTGAAGCATTCTGCCACGCGGCAGCCTGACGAAGAAACTAAAAGGCTCTGCGGTGCGTTTGTTATGTGGAGCCCGACGCTGGCTGTGTCGCCTGCTACCGGATTGTGGGTATAGAAACTCGGCGGCGAAATGGATACAAGTTCCATGTTTGAATCGGTTATGGGGCTCTTGCACGAGCTGGTCTCGGGATGGGCCGTGGCGAAGTCGCAGTATTGCCCTGCCGCGCATACGCAGTCATGGCAGCAGTTAGCAGAGTTCTCGCCAATGCTGGACTCGCAGCCGAACTGGCCGCAGGTCCACGAACCGACCGTGATTTGCGGGATTGAAGATGAAATCGTTTTGGTCATGTATGAGCTGCCGTTGTTGAACCTTATGCTGAAAGCCATGCTGTTCGGATTGAGCACATAATCCGTTCCTGTGCACCCCGGCACCGCTGGCGTGGTTATGCTGCACGTGAAAATGTTGCCGGATTGCGTGCATACTGATGGCTGCGCCGCGCTGCCGTTCAGCGAATACTGCGCGCCCGTCAGCGTCGTGCCCGAAGGCATGAAGCCAATGGTGAAGCTCAGGCTTATGGTATTCGGGACATTGCAGTTGCTTACCTTTATCGCTCCCGTGGATGTTGAAAGAGAGATGCTGTTCAGCTGCTTCTGGCCCCTTATGACGTCGCAGTAGTAGCCTGGGTCAGTTCCGCAGTCAATGCAGCCCTGCAGGTCTGACGGCTCGCCTGCGCTGCATACGCCGTCGCCTGTTATGAAATTCGGGCTGCTGGCAACTGTTATGCCGTTAAGCGTGTAGACGCCATTGTAAGGGAAAATGAACGCATAGCTGCCTGTCAGGTTTGTGATTGAGCTGCCTGTGTAGTAGGTCTGGGTGTTTGCTGCAGGCGGGCTTGAAGACTCGATGTCATGGAAGTTTGTCACGCCGGTCAGGGTTATGCTGCTTATCCACAGGGGATTCATCGGCAGCATGCCCTTGGTGTCTATGAACGACTTTATGTTCGGGACATAACTTATGTCCTTTGCCGTGATGGCTATGCTGCCTATGCTGCTGTCAATCATAGTGTAGGGTGAGCCTGCCGTCTTTGCGCCGTGGCCCCAGAACGAAAGCCAGCGTCCGCCACCGGCATCTATGGTATGCACTACAACCATGATATTCGCTGTCTGGTGCGCCGCATCACTGACATCGTTCCATGGATAGATGATGTCAGTGTTTCCGCCGTATGAAACAGCGGTGACTTGTGATGAACATGCTGACGGGTCTCTGGCCTGGCATTTGTAGACATAAACAGAGTCTATCATGACAGAGCTTCCGTTGGAAACCTGCACCCTGACATCGCCTGTGGCACCGTCGACTGAGACGTGCCTTGTTATGTAGGCATCGGGATTGTAGGTCGTGCTCTGGCTGCTGCTGCCCCCGTAGGATATCGTGACCGTGACCTGCGCGGCTGACGCAACAGGCAGGCTGACTATTAGGTAGGATGCAGCTACAGCGAACAGGCATACAGCAAAGATTTTCCAGTTCATGGTCATGCCTTGTCAACCTCCATTACAGGACTTATCGAGCAGTTTGTGACCATGTCGTTTGTGAGCTTCACGATGTCGGCGCGCGACGTGACGCTGAGGTTTGTGAACAGCGGCATGTATACATAAATGTTGCGGCTGGCCTGGCCTATTGCGAACGATGATTCGAAAGCCCCGATTATGCTGTTGCTGGAATCGCTGCTATTCAGCATGTATGCGCTGGCACTGTGCGTTCCTGGCTGCAAAAGCTCGAAGGGTATCTTCTCCTCTGCCGCAGCGTGCGAAAGCTGCTGCGAGCATGACAGCTGGTCAGTGCATGCGCCGGTGTCGGTCATGTTCACGTTCGTTATGAAATCCTGGCAGCCGTTCTCGCTGGTGGTGTTTATTATGAAAAAGTTGCTGGTTATGGTGGCATTGCATGTCGTAACATTGACATCGCGGAAATGCACTGCCAGCTTTGGATACTGGTGGACCGTCATTGTGCCGTTAAGCCCGGCAGGCGAAATGCCGCATGAGCGCCTCTGGTAGAGCTGCGAGACTATGCCTGACTTTATGTAAACGATTGTCAGGTCGCCTGCATCGCAGCTCACGCCACCCTCGGTATTGCCGGATGCATCGGTCCTTGGGAGCGCGCAGCCGCCGAAGGAAGTCATCGCATCCTTTGCCGGATTTCCGTCGGGTGTGACAACCTTCATCTTCGCTGTGCACTCCCCGCAGCCTGTCTGGGGCGGCAGGCCGCTGCCTGTGCAGGCGATGTTGTTCCCGGGTTTGTATTCGCAATACTGCGGTGCCGGTATTTCGCCGCAGCTGCCGGGCATCATGTCATTTATGTCAATCAGCGTGGCGATGTTGAACGGCGTGCCTGTCAGCGGGTCGTCAACCTTGAGTATTATCGGAATCTGGAACGCATAGCTTATCGAATACGTGCCTATGCAGAGGCCGCTTGTCTTGAACCCGAAAAGCGCGGGCGCGCTTGCAAGAGGCCTCGGGTTTGTCAGGTGCACCGTGCTCCCTATATTTATCCCAAAGTTGTCGTCGACAAAGAACAGCGGGTTCAGTTGAGGGTATGTCTTGCCCTTCAGGTTTTCTATGGCGTATACCTTTGGCACCGACCGGTCTGTTGGCGCAGTCGTCCACCAGTATATGTGGGTGAGCGTGTATTCCAGCAGGTCTTCCATGCCTTTCGAGAGCTGTTCGGGTGTCCTGTCTATGGTTTCGCCGCATTCCGTGAGCACGCCGAACGTGGGCACCTCGGCATGGGGAACCCCTCCCTCGTTGACTGTCTTGGAGAAGTATATTGAGTTTATCATGAACAGCTCGATGGAGCGGTTCTTGGCAGCCTCCTCGGCATAGGCTTTCATGAACCTGTAGATCTCGCCAAACTTCGTGGGGATTGAAGCCTTGTACGGCTGTTGTATGGCATATCCCTGAACATTCGTCGGCATCGAGACCTGCAGGTCTATCTTGTTGTCAAGGATGCTTGCCGTGACTTTCGTATTTGCCAGGTCAACGGTCACGTTCTTCCCGAGCACAATCTCGCTCTGGTAGAGGTTGTATGCAATGTAGTTGTAGGTAGCATTCTCCAGCTGCCTCGTCAGCAGGTCAAGCGATGGCACGTAGGTCTTTTCGCACTTCTGCCAGTAGGGCACCATGACTCGCGTGAAGCTCACGCTGTTGTCGAATATGGGGAGTACGGCTCCGCCCTGTGATTCCATCCATTTTATGGAGAGCAGCGCACCGTCGCGTATTATGCCCTCAACCTTGTCCTGCACAAGCGACTGCTCGGCGCCCACACCTGACGGCACAGGGTTTGGTGGCTGGTTGGATATTACGAGGGCGTAATAGGCTATTACAAAAATGACGACAACGACACCAAGAATCGTGATAAGCTCTATCTGCGCCTTCTTCATAAACCATATATTGCTATACAATATTATAAAGACTGGTATGGACAGGGCCGAACTCATAAGAAAATACATCGAGTTTTTCAAAAGCAGAGGGCACAGGGAGATAGCCAATTCCTCACTGATACCCGAGAACGATCCGACCGTGCTGTTCACGACAGCAGGCATGCACCCGCTTGTGCCAGTCCTGCTTGGCGGGAGACATCCGCTCGGGAAACGACTTTGCAACGTGCAGCGCTGCGTGAGGACGCAGGACATAGACAGCGTCGGCGACAGCGTGCACCACACGTTCTTCGAGATGCTCGGCAACTGGTCGCTCGGTGATTACTTCAAGGATGAAGCCATAAGGCTGTCTTTCGAATTCCTGACAGAGGTGCTGAAGATACCGAAGGACAGGCTCGCCATTTCATGCTTCGCAGGCGACAGGGACTCCCCGAAAGACAGCGAGTCGGCCGGAGTCTGGAAGTCGCTTGGCATTGCAGATGAGAGGATAGCCTTCCTGGGCAAGAATGACAACTGGTGGGGTCCTGCAGGCAAGACAGGGCCGTGCGGGCCTGACACAGAGATGTTTTACTGGACAGGCGGCAGCCCGCCGAAGAAGTTTGACCCCAAGGACAGCCGATGGGTTGAGATATGGAATGACGTAATCATGCAGTACGTGAAGGACGAGAACGGAAGCTACAACGAAGCAGAGCAGAAGAACATCGACACAGGCATGGGCGTCGAGAGGACAGTTGCAGTCCTCAACGGCTTGGCTGACGACTATCTCAGCGGTTGTTTCCTGCCAATCATAAGGAAGCTGGAGGAGCTGTCGGGGAAGAAGTATGCAGGCCATGAGAGGGAGATGAGGATAATAGCAGACCACATCAAGGCGGCCGTCTTCATAATCTCTGAAGGCGTCTCGCCATCCAATGTCGAGAGAGGCTACGTCCTCAGGCGTCTCATAAGAAGGGCCATCCGCTATGGCAGGATGCTTGGCCTGAATGATTTTATGCCAAAGGCGGCACTTCCTGTATTTGGCATTTACAAGGACTATGGTTTCCTGAAGAAGAACAGGTCCAGGGTCATCCGTGAGCTGGACGAAGAGGAGAAGCGGTTCGCGAAGACGCTTGAGCAGGGCATGCGCGAGTTCGGGAGGCTTGCGAAGTCCGACAAGATATCAGGCAGTAGTGCATTCCTGCTCTACCAGAGTTACGGCTTCCCGATAGAGATGACGCTTGAGCTGGCCAAGGAAAAGAAAATCAGGGTTGACACCAAGGAGTTTGAAGAGGAGAACAGGAAGCACCAAGAACTCTCGCGGACAGCATCAGCTGGCGCCTTCAGGTCAGGTCTGGCCGATTCGTCCGAGGAGACGAGGAAGCTGCACACGGCAACACACCTGCTCAATGCCGCCCTCAAGATTGTGCTAAAGGACAAGGGCATACACCAGAAAGGAAGCAACATAACAGCCGAGCGGCTGAGGTTCGACTTCAGCTTCGACCGAAAGCTTACCGAGCAGGAGCTGAAGGACATAGAATCGCTTGTGAACAGGAAGATAGCCGAAGGCCTTTCCGTGTCCACGGCAGAGATGACACCCGATGAGGCAGCGAATGCCGGCGCCGAAGGAGTATTCGGCCACAAGTATGGCGAGGCTGTGATAGTCTATTCAATAGGCCCGAAGGGCCATGAGTTCAGCAAGGAAATCTGCGCAGGCCCGCATGTCAGGAACACGAAGGAGCTGGGCCATTTCAAAATCGTGAAAGAGGAAGCCTCGGCTGCAGGCGTAAGAAGGATAAAGGCTGTGCTGGAGAAGGGTTAGAAGAGCAGCTGAACAATTATAATGTTACATTACTGGGAGCGGAGCTGCCGATGCCCCGCAGCAGGCACAGCTTCGGCTGCACGTATGAAACCGAGCACACGGTGTCCAGCAGCGAGCTCTCGTTCAGCAGCGCGCTGTCAAGCTCGGTTATCTTCCCGTCCGAACTGACCATCTGCAGTTTTGTTTCGTTCTGGAACTGCACGCCGAACTGCTCAAGCACAACGAAGCCTTCCATACCCTGAGTGAAGTTGCCCAGCAGCGCATTTGTCGCGCCGCAGTCTGTGCAACCAACCAGATAATGGTTCTGTATGATGGTTTTTCCGGACAAAAGGACGGACCTGAACTCGTCCCTCGTGAGGGCTTTGTCAATTATGGAAGGCACATCGACTGGAGTGTTCCCGGAGTTGTTGCCCCAGCTCACGCTCATTATGGCAAACCCTGCCACTGAAAAAACCATTATCAGGCCGATAAAAATCGCCATGGCGCGCTCCTTCATCATATCAGTCACCAATTATGACAGATAGTTAGTTCAGTCATACTTAAAATGCTTTGCAGTTGGCAAAACACTGCTGTCAAAACAGCCATGCATATGGAGTACCATCTTAACCAAAAACCCACTTACTTAAAAGGCTTGCCATAAAGTTCTGAGAAAGCAACCTCTGACAAAGGCTTCCTTGCGGGCTTCCTCGGCTTCTCCTTCGCGTAGCCCAGCGTTATCATGGCCATGGGCCTGATGTTGCCGGGAAGGTTCACTGCATTCTTGACTGCCTGCTCGTTGAACGCGCCTATCCAGCAAGTAGCCAGTCCTCGCTCTGTCGCTGCCAGCATGAAGTTCTCCACGGCAGCCGCGATGTCCTGCGCAGCGTAAAGGCTCACGCCCCGCTCGCCGTATGCGCGCTCTATCATTTCCATGTCAGCGCCGACAACCACAATGACAGGAGCTTCAAGCGCGCTCCTTCCAAACGAAGCCTCTGCAAGCTGCAGCTTGACTGCATCATTTTTTACGACAATGAAAACCCACTCCTGGCAGTTACCCGCGGAGGGGGCCTGCGCCGCAAGCTCCAGCAGCTCCCTGACAACGGCATCGTCAACCTTCGCCGAGCCATAGCTGCGCACGCTCGCCCTTGACCTTATGGCTTCATCCGTATCCATCAGACCACCTGCACGATTGTCAATGAGAACAGGCCGAATATTATGCCCATTGCCCATATGATGTAGACAAGCTTCCTTTCGGTCAGCCTGAACAGCCTCTCAAGCTCGAAGTAAAGCGTCGAGACATACTGCCTGCCTGGCGGCACAAGCACGCCACCCTCGACTTTCGAGAATTTCTGTATGGGCCTGCCGCGCACCACGCTGAAGCTGGTTATCAGGCCGTTTATTATGTAGGGCATGCTTGCCACGACAGCCACGAATTCCATGTTGCCCACGATGGCAGCCGAGGCTATGGCAGCGCCTATCGTGAATGTGCCCACGTCGCCGGGGAACACGCGCGACGGGAATTTATTGTACTTCAGGAAGCCGAGGCAGGCCGCGGCCATGGCGAACATCAGCACGTAGACAAGCGACCTGCCTGCAATCAGGCCGGCTATGCCTATGAAGCTGCATGCTATGAAACCCAAACCCGCTTCAAGCCCGTTGTAGCCTGCCAGCATGTTTGAAGCATTGGCAAGGACAGTCACGCCGACTGGGATGAAAAGCAGCGGATAGATGATGCCGAAATCAACGAGCCCGACGAACGGCACAATCATGGTGTGGTCGCCTGCCTGCAGCGCCATGAGCGGTATGGCTGCGAAGATCGGCAGCCAGGCCTTGTACTTCTGCCTGATTCCGAACAGGTCGTCGCATATGCCTATCATCCCTGTCAGCACTATGGTCAGTATGGCGCCGAAAAGTGACACAAGGTCGCCGTTCACGAACGGTATCGCGATGAACGCGCCGACAGAGAAGCCGAACACGATGGCGAGCCCGCCCATCTCCGCGACTTGGTCAGCATCCTGCTTGTGGATGTCCCTCCCCATCACCCCGGCTTCCTTCAGCCTCCTGATGAAAATGGGAGTGACCAAAAGCGTCGATACTAGGGATGCGAGAAAAACAATTATGGACCAATACATGCTACCACCCATTATGCTTTCTTTCCGGATTTATCCACCTTTCCATGGACCTCCGCAGGATTTCCGTAGACAAGGGCAAATGCAGGCACATCCTTTGTCACGACAGCGCCGGAGCCTACCATGGCCCATTCGCCTATGGTCACGCCTGGCAGCAATATCGCGCCCGCGCCAATGCTGGCGCCCTCCTTCACAGTGACGCCTAAAACCTTCCAGTCCTTCTCAGACTTGGGCGAGCCGTCGGGGTTGACAGACCTCGGATACTTGTCGTTCGTGAGGCAGCAGTGCGGCCCAAGGAAAGCACAATCATGCACAACAGAACCCTTGAAAACAGAAACGTTGTTCCCAATCTTCACCCTGCTGCCTATCCTGACGCCTTCATCTATGTACGCGTTCTTGCCCAGTATGCAGTCCCTGCCTATCACCACGCCCTCGCGCACCTGCGCATTGTTCCACACCACCGTGCCCGTGCCTATCCTCGCCTTATCTGAAACTTCCGCGGTCTTGTGGATGAAAACGTCAGCCATGAAAAAACCTCTCTGCTTCCAGCGCAATCTTCAGCACATCAAGCCCCTCTTTGCCGTCAACCTCGGGCTGCTTGTCATTCTTGACGCAGGAAATAAAATACTCCAGCTCCAGCCTTAGAGGCTCGCCCTTCTTCACGTCAACGACGACCTTCTTCGGCTCGCCGAATTTAAGAACGAAGTCGCCGAAATCCGAATACTGCTTCTCATAGTTACTCTCGTAAAGCACAAGCTCCTGCGTCACGTAGTTCAGCTCGGCATAACCCCTGGTGCCGGTGATGTTCAGCTCCCTTATCTTCACTGGCGTTATCCAGTTGACCTGTATGAACGCGTTAGTGCCGCCATACTTCATGAAGATGTCGGCGAAGTCCTCGCGCCTGTTTATTATGGCCTTGCCTGATTCGCACAGGACCTTGTCCGGCTTTCTTCCGAGCAGGAAGTTGCAGACATCAATATCATGCACGGCAAGGTCTATCACAACATTCGCGTCCTTTATCTGCGGCGGGAACAGGCCGACGCGCCTCGCTATGATTGTTGTCACATCGCCGAGCTTCCCTGCATCAATGATTTCCTTCAGCCTGCGCACCGCAGGGTTGAACCGTTCTATGTGGCCGACGGCAAGCTTGACCCCGCCGGCTTTTGCCAGCTTCACAATCTCCTCGGCCTCCCTGACATCCCGTGTTATGGGCTTCTCAATCAGCAGGCTGACGCCCTTTGCTATGACATCCTTGGCAACCTCGTAATGCAGGCTGGTCGGCACGCAGACTGAAACAGCGTCCAGTCGCTCCTTGTTCAGCATCTCTCTGTAGTCACTGTAGTACTTGCAGCCATGCTTTTCCGCCAGCAGCTTCCCGTTCTCAGAAATATCAGCGATGGCGACAAGCTTCACGCCGTCCATCTCAGAATAAATCCTCACATGGTTCTTTCCCATATTGCCTGAGCCGATTACTGCAACGTTGGAAACTTTCATGGCTTCACCCCGAAGGATTTTATCGCTTTCACAATCCACTCCAGCTCTGTTTGCGTCAGCGACGGGTAAACAGGAATAGACAGAACCTCTGCGGCAGCCTTCTCTGCCTCAGGGCAGGCGCCTGCCTTTATGCCGAGATTTGAGTAGGCAGGCTGGAGATAGCTGACCTTGGGATAGTATATCCTCGCCATCACGCCAAACCTTCTCTCCAGATGCTCTGCCAGCCTGTCACTTTTTCCGCCAAGGACGCGCAGCGTGTACTGGTGGAACACATGCTTCGCGTTCTTCGGGACAGCAGGCAGTTCAATGAAATCAAGCCCCGCTAGCTGCTCGCTGAAGAACTTCGCATTCTCAATCCGTTTCTTGTTCATGTCATCCAGCTTGAACAGCTGGCACATGCCTATGGCAGCCTCTATCTCGTTCATCCTGTAGTTGAAGCCTATGCTCTGGTGCTCGTAGCGGACTTTCTGTCCCTGGTTCGCAAGCAGGAATGCCTTTTCCCTGACATCATCGCTGTTTGTCAGCACCATGCCGCCCTCGCCAGTGGAAAGATTTTTCGTGGCGTAGAAGGAGAAGATCGCTGCGCCGCCGAAGCTGCCTGTCTTCCTGCCCTTCCACTCGGCTCCGATGGACTGCGCGCAGTCCTCGAGCAAGAGCAGCTTGTGCTTCGCACATATTCTGGTGATGGAGTCCATGTCGCAGGGGTTGCCGTAGAGGTGGACAGGCAGTATGGCTTTAGTCCTGTCCGTTATCTTAGCTTTGACGGATTTAGGGTCAATGTTGAATGTCTTCGGGTCGATGTCAGCAAACACAGGCTTTGCGCCGCGGAACAATATGGCATTGCTGGTCGCTATGAACGTGAAGGGCGTTGTTATGACCTCGTCGCCGGGGCCTATGCCCAGAGCCTCGACAGCCACCTGCAGTGCGGTTGTCCCTGAAGATGTTGCCACTCCGTGCTTGGTTCCGACGTACCTTGCAACAGCCTCCTCGAAGCACTTGACGTTCGGCCCGCTGGCAAGCATGCCTGAGCGCAGAACAGACTCCACTGCTTTCATCTCCTCTTCGCCTATGGAGGGCTTTGAAATGGGGATCATGTTTTCTACTTACTCTTCTCCAGCCGATATTAAAGAAGTTATGAACCATGGATACTGTCACAGCAATATGTAACTTGCTATACGTCTATTGCCGAATACCACTTAGCGTATTTAAATAATTTTCGGCCCTAAGCTTCTAAAGTTGATGATATGGCAGACGAAGAAATAGGCATTGTAGGCTATGGCTGCTATGTGCCCAGATTCAGGATAAAGGTGGAAGAGATAGCCAAGGTCTGGAGCGAGGACGCGAACAGCATAAAGTCAGGGCTGGTTGTCGAGGAGAAGAGCGTGCCTGACATTGACGAGGACACCATAACCATAAGCGTCGCGGCAGCCAAGAACGCCCTGCTGCGCGCAGGCATAGAGCCTGTGAAGATAGGCGCGCTTTACATCGGCTCCGAGAGCCATCCGTATGTTGTCAAGCCTTCCGGCACCGTGGTATCTGATGCGCTTGGCATGGGCCCTGAAATCATGGTCGCTGACATGGAGTTCGCCTGCAAGGCAGGAACAGCAGGCGTGCAGTGCTGCTATTCGCATGTCAAGGCAGGGCTTGCCGACTATGCCATGGCCATAGGCGCTGACACAGCGCAGGGCAGGCCTGGCGATGCACTGGAATATACTGCGGCTGCAGGCGGGGTTGCGCTCATAATGGGCAGGGACCCGCTCGCTGTCCTGGAAAGCACATATTCCTACACAACAGACACCAGCGACTTCTGGAGGAGAGAGGGGCAGGACTATCCCAGCCACGGCGCAAGGTTCACAGGAAAGCCCGCCTACTTCAAGCACGTGACATCAGCCGCCAGGGGCCTGCTGGCCAGGCTCAACGCAAAGCCTTCTGACTTCAAATATTGCGTTTTCCACATGCCCAACGGCAAGTTCGCCATAACTGCTGCGCAGACCCTGGGCTTCACCATGCAGCAGCTGGAGCCCAGCCTTGTTGTCAGGAAGATGGGCAACTGCTATTCAGGCAGCTCGATGATGGGGCTCTGCGCTGTGCTGGATATTGCGCAGCCAGGCGACAGGATTTTCATGGTATCGTACGGCTCGGGTGCAGGCTCTGACGCCTTTACCTGGCGCGTCACTGACAGGATAGTCGAGCGCAGGGAGCGCGCAAGGAAGACCTATGATTACATCAACGACAAGAAATACATTGACTATGCAACATACGTGCGCATGAGGGGCAAGCTGAAGAGTGATTAGGGGATGATGATATGACAAGAGTTGCCATCGTCGGAGTGGGGCAGACAAAGTTCGACGAGCACTGGGAGCGCTCGCTCCGCGACCTTTCGACGGAAGCGGGAGCCGCGGCGCTGCATGACGCGAAGCTCGGCGGCGAGCATGTGCAGGCGCTGTTCGTGGGCAACATGAGCTCCGGCCGTTTCGTCGGCCAGGAGCACGTGGCTGCGCTGGCTGCTGACGCAGCGGGGCTGAACCCGATTCCTGCGACAAGATGCGAGGCTGCGTGCGCATCAGGCGCGCTTGCATTCGCCAGCGCCTACGCCGCGATAAAGTCAGGCAAGTATGACATCGTTGTCGCAGCAGGCGCTGAGAAGATGACAGACCTCAAGGGCACCGATGCAATAGCAACGCTGATGGGCGCAGGCGACCAGGAATGGGAGTCTGCCATCGGGCTGACGTTCACAGGGCTTTACGCACTCATAGCCCGCGCGCACATGCAAAAATACGGGACAACGCGCGAGCAGATGGCGATGGTCAGCGTGAACAACCACAGGAACGGCGTGCACAACCCGTATGCGCAGTTCAGGAAGGAGATAACGGTCAAGGACGTCCTCAATTCCACGATGATTGCAGACCCGCTGACACTGCTGGACTGCTCGCCGATAACAGACGGCGCTGCTGCGGTGGTGCTTGTTTCAGAAAAGTTTGCCAAGAACTTTGCTAACCCAGTCTGGGTGCTTGGCGTGGGCCAGGCATCTGACACGCTGGCGCTCCATGACAGGGAGAGTGTAACAGAGATGAGGGCCACGAAAGCCGCAGCGCAGGCTGCATACAGGGAGGCAGGGCTCGGCCCGCAGGACATGAACCTTGCCGAAGTCCACGACTGCTTTTCCATCAACGAGATTATTGCCATCGAAGACCTCGGCTTCTGCAAGAAGGGCGAGGGCGGAAAGTTCGTCGAGCAGGGCAACATCGCGATTGGCGGCAAGATGCCTGTGAACACAACAGGCGGGCTGAAGAGCATCGGCCATCCTGTCGGCGCGACAGGCATACGCCAGATAGCCGACATAACCCGCCAGCTGCGCGGCGAGCTGCCCGAGCAGATACAGGTCAGGGGCGCGAAGCGCGGCATCGCGCTGAACATAGGGGGCAGCGGCGCCACGGCTGTTGTAACAATTTTAGGGAAGGAATGAGGACTGAATTTATGATTTATGTTTTTGGTTTTTGTCCAGAAGGGTATCACCCTGAGGGAGCTGTTAAAGAGACAGCACATGTTATGATGGGATACCCTTTCAGCCAATCATCAAAGGCAACAATAAAAGGAGTTGACAATCAATGAGCCACACGTCAAGCGTCCCGCTGTTCTGGAGGCTGAAGAAGTCCAAGTACATGATGATAGGCTCCAAGTGCCAGACCTGCGGCCAGGTATTCTTCCCGCCCCGCGTGGTTTGCGCGAAGTGCAGGAGCAAGGGCAAGGTCGTCGACCACCAGTTCACAGGCAAAGGCGTCATAGAATCATTCACGGTCATACGCGCAGCCCCGGAAGGCTTCGAGAACATGGCGCCCTATGCCGTCGCGCTAATCAGGCTGGACGAAGGCACGAACATCTCGGGGCAGGTAGTGGCCAGCATCGGGGACGTCGCCACAGGCAGGCGCGTCCGTCCTGTCTTCAGGAGAATCACACAGGATGGCGCTGACGGCCTCATCCACTACGGCATCAAGTGGGAGCTTGACGATGGCGCCTGATTTAAATAAATCTAATCTCGAATTCTCCCAAGTTTCATTGCTTGGGTGATTTGATGATTGTAGCTGCTGCTTTAGTTCTTCACATTATCTTCACATTAATACCATCCAAGACAAAAAAATCTATATGGGAGAGAGTGGCCTGACGCAGGCTGAGGTGAACAAGAGCCTCGAGCAGTACGGCTACAACGAGATAGCAGAGTTGGTACACGTATCGCCGCTGCAGATACTCCTCAGGCAGCTGAGGAAGAATTACATTATATACCTGCTTCTTGCTGCGATGGTGATATCATTTCTTGTCGGCAAGAACATAACAGCCTACGTCGTTATGTGCATCATACTGCTGGTCGTTGGCGTAGGTTTCGCGCAGGAGTACAAGGCAGAGAGGGCCATCAAGTCCCTGAAGAGGATGATAATAGCGTCGTCCACCGTGATAAGGGGCGGCAAAGAGCAGGAAATACCATCAAGGGGGATTGTGCCCGGTGACACAGTCATCCTGAGGACAGGCGAAAAGGTGCCTGCCGACTGCGTTGTTCTCGAGGAGAGCGAGCTGAGGATCAACGAATCTGTGCTGACAGGCGAGTCGAAGGAGATAAGGAAGTCAGCAGCAAAGAGCGTCAGGGACTACAAGGACGAAAATAAGCTTTTTATGGGCAGCTTTGTTGTTGCCGGCAGGTGCGTTGCCAAGGTCATCCACACCGGCATGAACACAGAATTCGGGAAGATTGCAGGCATGATTTCCACAGCCGAGAAGGAGCTGCCGCTGCAGGGCAAAGTAAACTCAATTGCAAAATACATGATCATCATAGCCATAACTATATCGTTGCTGATAGGCGCAGTGATGCTGGCGAGGAGCGCGCCTTTCTCTTATGAAACGCTGGTGGATGTTCTCATAGTGGTTATAGCGCTGTCGGTCTCGGCGTTCCCGGAAGGCTTCCCTGTGGTCATAATGACTACGCTCGCCTCCGGTGCATACAGAATGGCCAAAAAGAATGCCATAGTCAACAGGATGTCGATCATAGAGACTCTCGGCGAGACAACCGTCATATGCTCGGACAAGACAGGGACGATAACCATGGGTGAGATGACGGCAAAGAAAATATTCGCTGACGGCAGGTTCTTTGACATAAGCGGCGCGGGATACGACGCTGAAGGGGGTTTTTCCTGCAATGGAAAGAACGTAGTGCCGAAGGAGGAGCACGTCCTTGGACTTCTGCTGAAGGCGGCTGTGCTCTGCAATGATGCAAGGATAGAGAAAGTTGGTTACGAAGAGGAGTACAGGGCATCCGGATCCCCAACGGAGGCGGCGCTGCTGATTGCTTCGGCAAAGGCGAAGATATTCAAGGACGACTTTAAGTCGGAGAGGCTTGAGGAGATGCCTTTCAGTTCCGAAAGAAAGTTGATGTCTGTCCTCTGCAGGGATGCCGGCGGAAGATTTGTCTATACGAAAGGGGCGCCGGAGGTACTGCTGAATTTGTGCAGATCTTTCCAGAAAGGAGGGGTTGCAGCGGTATTTGGCGAACGCGAAAAAAAGAGCGTTCTTTCCGTCAACAGGGAGTTCACAAAGAAGAGTTACAGGACAATCGCGCTTGCTTACAAAAGATCTAAATCCGTTGAAAAGAACAATCTTGAAACGGATCTCGTCTTTCTGGGCCTTGTCGCGATTGAGGACCCGCCGAGAGACGAGGTCAGGAATGCCATAAAGCTTTGCACGACAGCCGGCATAGACGTAAAGATGATAACAGGTGACAGCAAGGAGACGGCGGTCGCCGTATCAAATGAGATCGGACTTTCCGGAGACGTGCTTGAGGGCGAAGAGCTGGACAGGATGACTGACCATGAGCTGGCAGGTCTGATTAAGAACATCCACGTTTTCGCAAGGGTGAAGCCTGAGCACAAGCTGAGGATAGTTAGGGCGCTTAAGCAGAACGGCGAGATAGTGACCATGACAGGAGACGGGGTCAATGACGCTCCTGCGCTTAAAGAGGCTCATATCGGAGTGGCCATGGGCAGGAAGGGCACCGATGTGTCGAGGGACGCAGCCGACATAATACTGAAGGACGACAACTTCTACACCATAGTCTCAGCCGTCCGCGAAGGAAGGACCGTATTCAACAACATAAGGAAATTCGTCACATACCAGCTTTCCTGCAACTGCGCCGAGCTGATGATTATAGCACTCGGTATATTCATAGGCCTGCCGCTGCCTCTGCTGGCCCTGCAGATACTGTTCATGAATCTGGTCACCGATGACCTGCCTGCTATAACGCTGGGCTTCAACCCGCCATCATACGACGTCATGAAGATGAAGCCGAGAAGGAAGTCAACCATACTGAACAGGCAGTTGCTTGCACTCCTTGGCGCTGCTGGAACGATTATGGCGATAGGCACACTGGCGGTGTTCTGGTTCGTCCTAAGCGTCCTTGGTGAGAGCGTCCCTGTGGCCAGAACCACGGCGCTGGTAACGCTGATAATGTTCGAGATAATGAACGCATTCAACTTCAGGTCGCTGAGATACCCAGTCCATAGGCTGCCCCTGCTGGCTAACAAGTACCTCGTCTATGCATCAATAGCGTCGATTTTAGCAACAATAGCGATTGTCTATACCCCACTGAACGTGATTTTTGAAACTGTCCCAATAAGCCTGTTCCACTGGATTATAGCAGCAGCAACGGCTTCGTCAGTTGTTGTCGTTTTTGATGCGCTTAAAGCATTAAAACGAAAGGCCTTGGCTGGCGCATATAGATAGAGGCAATTGCACATATCACTTCTTCTAATCACTAAATAAATTTGACTTTTTCCTTAGCCAAAAGACGTCTCCCAAACACTCCTTTATCTACAATTAGGTGGAAAGAAAATCCTAACATCCCGAATATTGGCAGCATTGCTTGCTTAAGCATCTCAGGCCAAAGGATTATACCCAATAACAGAAGGAAGGTGCCATACGCTATCATTGACTTGAAGTTGTGAAAACAGCGGGCTTCCTTTGAATAAAGGGGTTTTGCCCGCCCAGCTATTACGTAGTATATTATCACTGGTGCGAAGAACAGCAGCATGTATCTTTCACGAAGCGGCGAGCTTATTCCAGATTTTTTTATCAGGAAATCCGCATCCGGCAGGAAATTACTGTATACGAATATGAGCAGCGAAAGCACAAGGGACCCCAAGACGCTCATCCCGAAAAGAAAACCTATAGAAACATAAAATACTATGATGGGCAAAATGATTCTCTTGAACATCCATGATATGAACTCGTAATGTTCCTTTATATCATCCTCAAATTTCTTGAAATCGCAATATGATGGTATTAATCCTGAAAGTATTCCGTCCCAGTACTCGCTTAATTTTTTTCTGGTCTTCATCATGACTTACCACTAAATTATCTAAGTTCTGCGACTTTATAATCCCGATTAAAATCGACTAACAGGCTCGCCTAAATTATTTTTTCACAAGGAAATCCATATCCAGCCTGTTCAGCAGTTTGAGATATTTTGCCGTAGCCATCAGCCTGTCTATCTGGGCATTGCTCGACCTCTTGTATAGCCTGCGCATGAACAGGCCGGCTGACAGCTGCTTTCCAATGGCGCGTTTCCACCCGATTTCATACTCGCGCAGGCTGCGCTCCGAGTAGTCAGCCTTCATCAGGACATCGGCAGCAATCTGCGCGCACGTTAGGCCGTAAATCACACCACCACCTGACCATGGTTTTGTCATCGCCGCAGCGTCGCCGAGCAGGATGGCACGGTCGAAGTATGTCTTGGGCGGGCCAAGCGGTATGACGCCGGAACGCCTTGCATAACTGCTCTTATTTTTTATTGAGAAGAACTTCTCCAGAACATCAAACCTTGCGCCTGCGCCCCACATGCCGTACTCTGTCGACTCGCCTCTTGGGATTTTCCAGAGGAAGCAGTCGGTCAGCGTCTTGTCGAAAAACAATTCGACGAATTCTGACGAGTTTGGCTCATTGGCAATCGCAATGATGCCAGGAACCTTCTCTTTCGGTGCCGCGCCTAATGCGCTGCCGACAACGGAATTGGCTCCGTCAGCGCCGGCAACAACCCTGCATTTGATTTTTTTGTTCCCTGTTGTCAGCGTGACCGACCCGGCATCAAAATCAATGCGCTTCAATCTTGACCCCATCAACAGCTCGCAGTCCAGCCTCTCTGCCAGCGAGCGGTCGAATGCGCTTCTGTCGATTACGTAGGCTGCGAAGCCTGACTTCTTGAGGACCAGTTTGTGCCCGCCAGGCGAATGGAAGACAGCTCCTTTGACCTTGTGCTCTATGCAGCCCTTCGGGGGTTTTGCTATGTTGTCAATGTTCCTTGAAATGAGGCCTGAGCAATGGCTGGGCTCGCCTACCCTGCTGTGTTCTTCAATGACAACGACTTCCATCTTCTTTTGGCATCTGAAGGCAAGCTCCAGGCCGGCCGGTCCAGCGCCCACCACAGCAATATCAAGCATGAGACCACCAAGTATCCTAAGCTCCAACCCCGCACGCCTTTGGTAGGGAGCAGTACTGCACCAACCAAAAGAGCCATCTTTATGATGATGAAAAGGTCACAGCCACCATATAACTTATAAAAGCGTCTGTTAAATATTCAGAAACTAATTCAGGTAGTTGGTTAAATGGGATTCTACGACAGCAAGACGGCTTACAAGAAGGCCATGCTGATAACCATAGCCCTGTTCGTTGTCGCGGTGGCAATACTGGTCAACAATTATGTACAGACAGGCGAATGGTTCGAGAGGAGCATAGAGCTGAAAGGCGGCACCATAATTACGATAAAAACCGGCATGCAGATTGACGCAGGCAAACTGGCCGAGGCGCTATCCAAGGACTTCGGCGAAGTGTCGGTCAGCGCCTTCAGTGGCTTCAGCGGCTCGGGTTTCCAGGTGACAGCAGGCGCAGGCGCCAACTCAACGCTCATGCTGGAGGCGATAAGGTTGCAGGGCATAAACGTGGCCGACTACTCGACTGCAGCCATGGGCCCTGCGCTCAGCGAGAGCTTCTGGTTTCAGGCGCAGTTGGCTATAATATTCGCTTTCATCATGATGGGCATCGTGGTTTTCGCTGTCTTCAGGCTGCCCGTGCCGTCGCTGATGGTAATAAGCTGCGCGATATTCGACATAGTTGAGACCATTGCCTTCATGCAGATATTCGGCATACAGCTCTCGCTTGCAGGCCTCGCTGCCCTGCTTATGCTCATAGGATATTCCGTGGACACCGACATACTTCTCAACAGCAGGATGCTCAAGAACACCGGTGAGATGACGGCCAGGGCAAAGGGCGCGGTCAAGACAGGTCTAACCATGGTGTTGACAACCATAGGGGCGCTGATGGCGCTGCTCCTGTCAGGGCTCTCACCCGTGCTTTCCCAGATAGCTGCAATATTGCTGATAGGCATAGTGCTAGACATGCCGAACACATGGATACAGAACTACGGCCTGCTCAGGTGGTACATGGAGAGGAAGGGAATGGTTCAGGGCTGATGGTAGCTTGAGTGTGGTGAACTATGCTTAATCAATGGCGTCTCCTGATATGCAGCTGCAACAGACTGTTGATGATACAGGCATATCAGCATAGGAGGTTTGTGCATGCTTAATCAATGGCGTCTCCTGATATTGCTGGTGGTCCTCCTAGGCGCAGTGCTGTCGATAGGGCTGAAGACCTATCCCTATGGAAGGAATGGCGTGGAGGTGGTCTATGTCACGCCTGCGTCGCCCGCCTATGACTCCATAAAGAGCGGCATGATAATAACGAAACTCAACAGTCAGCTTGTCCTTGGCGCTGAAGAGTGGAATAACAAGGCAGCCAACCTGAATGGCAGCGTAACACTGGTCGCCAACGGCAAAGATTACAGTTTTACAGTCAACAACAGCCTCGGAATAGCCGTGATGGACATAGAGACGACGAACCTCGAGTTCGGGCTCGACCTGCGCGGCGGCACGCGCATAATCCTGAAGCCGGTCGGCGAGAACATCACAGGGGATGTCCTTGAGCAGACAATTGCAACCCTGCAGACAAGGGCTAACATGTACGGGCTCACCGAGATGAAGTTCTATCCGATTGGCGTGGGCAATGATTATTATATACAGATAGAGGCGGCAGGCGTCGGCAGCGACATAGTGGAGAACCTGCTGTCGACGCAGGGCAACTTCATGGCCAAGGTCTCGAAGCCCGTCAAGCTGTCCGGCGGCAGCGGCACCATAACGCTCGGCGGCAACAGCTATCCCATATCTGTGTCAGGCGACAGCATAACGATTAATAATTTGCCAGTTCAGAACGGAACCTTTGTGCTGGAGAACATCACGTTTGAGGCGGCCAACGTGACATCCAGCGACCTTGTGCTGCTCGCGGATGTCTACAGCGGAAAGGACATAGAGCTTGTCAAGACAGACCCGCAGAGCTCGGGCGTTGTGCCTGCCAGCGGCGGCTATCAGTTCTACTTCGTCGTCATGGTTTCGACGCAGGGCGCGGAGCGCTTTGCAAAGGTAACGGCAGGCATACCGAAGTTCATGGACGTGCAGTCAGGCGAGGAGTACATTGACTCAAAGATTTACCTGTATCTGGACGGCAAGCTTGTCTCGGACCTGAGAATTTCAGCTGACCTCGCAGGCAAGGTCTACCAGACGCCGCAGGTGCAGGGTTTCAGGCAGAACATGGACGATGCGACCAAAGAAAAGCTGCAGCTCCAGACCATACTGAGGTCCGGCGCTCTGCCAGCAAGGCTTGAGACTGCATCCGTTGACATCATATCACCGACGCTTGGCAGCAATTTCTTCCAGTCAGCAGGCTATGCTGCAGGGCTTGCCGCTCTGATAGTCGTCGTCATAGTATTCGTCAGGTACAGGAGCATCAAGGTTGCGCTGCCCATAGCATTAATCTCGCTGAGCGAAGTCGTCATACTTCTCGGCATAGCATCCACCAACGACTACGCGATATGGGGCGTTGTCCTTGTGGTCAACCTAGCCATAATGAGCCTTGCATGGTGGAAGAAGCAGGAGGTTGACATGCTGGCGTGGATAGGCGCGCTGCTCATCCCGTTGCTGGGCATGCTTTCATGGACAATAGACCTGCCTGCGATAGGCGGCATGATAGCAGCCATAGGCACGGGCGTGGACCAGCAGATAATCATCGCCGACGAGTCGCTGCGTGGCAGCAAGGAGGGGACCACCTTCACGCTGAAAGATAAGATAAAGCGCGCGTTCTTCATAGTTTTCGGCGCAGCAGCGACTGTCATAGGCGCGATGCTCCCGCTGATGTTCCTTGGCATAGGTCTTGTGAAGGGCTTCGCCATCACAACAATCATCGGCGTGCTTGTCGGCGTGCTGATAGCAAGGCCTGCCTACGCGAGGATTGTTGAAATGACAACAAAAACAGAGGGCGCGCATGCAGAGAATAGCAAATCACAATGATGATGGAACTTTTCTGCCGTGATTTGCTAGCCGCGTGTCTCAAATAACGTTCATATATTTTGAGACACGCTAGAAGAAGGAAAACAAAACCCAGCCTCCTGCCGTCCAGCAGTGACCTGCACGAACGCAATGATTTTGAAGCCGTGGCACAGCCAAAGGAACAGCAAAGAAACAAAACATCTGAATGGACACCCATGCCTGCAGGGTTCACTTCTTAGCGAAGCTGCCGAGCTTCTTCTGCGGCTTCTTGAACCTCTTCAGGTTCAGCTTCTTGGAAAGGGATTTCCTGCCTCCCTTGTCCATGGCGCGCTCATAACCTTCGGCATACCTGGCGGTCAGGTATTCGATTTTGCCGCCCTTCATCTCGGCGTAGTCCGAGATGTCGCCGACCTGCCTCTTGATGGCATCGGCGTCGCCCATGCTGCCCTTCTCCTTGCGCTTGAATTTGCCTTTCAGCTTTCCAAATACACTAGAGCCGCCTGCCTTCTTTTCTTCTCTGTGCGGCAGGCGTGGTTTTATCTTCAGCCCCTTTATCCTGCGGAACCCTGACCCTGGTTTCGGCGGAAGCATCATGTAGATGACGACGCCCGCCGCGCCGGCAATAACGAGCCCTATCACAACCCAGACATAGAAGTCGCCAAGGAACTTCTGCTCGCCCGCGGCTTTTGACGCCTCCAGCGTCGTCAGCTCGGCCTGTATCCTGGCCAGCCTGCCTGCAAGGTCTATCATAAGCGTTTCTGCTGCAGCGTAATTGCTTGCATTTATTGCTTCATTTATACTTTGCAAGACGTCTGATGATGCGTTGAGCAGCTCGCCCACCCTCGTAAGGTTGCCAATGTCAACCAAACCGCTGGCTTTTATGGCATTGAAAACAGCAGTCAGATTCGCGAGCTGTGCGGTGTAATTGGCAAAGGAACGGTTGAGCTCAGCCTCCCTTTCAGGCGTTGACAGCACGGTGAAGTCGAACGGCTTCGTGTCATACCAAGTGTCCGTGTAACCTTCTACATATGCCTTGAGAGTCCCTGCAGCGAGGCCGAGCCTGCTTGAGTTGGACACGTTCATGTAGGCTGTGTAAGTTCCGGTGGCGCCTGCAGTAAGGCTGGCGAATGTCGGGCCAACGGCAGTCGTTATTCCGCTGTTGTTCGTTGTCGCAGTGAGCCAGACTATGGACGTCGTGTTGCCTGTGTTCTTGACGGAAACAGTCGTGCTTATGTTTTCGCCGGCTTTGGCAGAGAATGCCGACGTGTATGACGTTATCTTCACCGACCTATTATAGGTGTATGAGGTTGTGCTGCCCCCTGTGCCTGTAGTCACGCCGCCGCTGGTGCCGTCTGTGTCGTCTATGGAGACCGTTATGCCTGTTACGTTGTCGCTCAGCATGGGTAGGCCGGTGGAGACATTCATCATCCCGTCAGTGCAGGACTTTGAGCCGCTCACGTTGACTGAATGCACCTTGAAGCTCAGCCAGCATTGAGTGCCGTTGCCCGGGAAATTTGAAAGCGCAAAATAGTTGTTGCTCTGCGTGGCGGTTATTGCCGTGCAGCCAGACGTGTTTATGACGCTGCTGGCATTGACAACGGCATATATGCAGCTGTTGTTCATGAAGACTATCCCGGTCGCACCTGCCGGACCGTAGTTGGTCACGCTTACATTGAAGTAGCGGTCCAGATACTCGCCCATGCTTATGCCCGTGCTCGTGAGCGCGGCCAGCTTTATGCCCGGCGCATATATGACCAGCGGATATATGGTTCCGCTGCCGCTGAGGTTGGAAGTCAATGCGCTGCTGGTATGCGATGTATTCCATGTTGCTGTTGCACGCAGGTTGTATCTGCCGCCAGGCATGCCTGCAGGCACGGTTGCATTTATCATGCAGAAGCCATAGAGGCAGACTGTGCCGCGGCCCGATCTTATAGTTGTAAGCGCGAAGCTGTATGATGTCACATTGCCCTCTGTGGCCGTCACAGAGGTAAAGTTTGCCTCGTTCATTTTGTAATCATCGCTTGATATGATTGTGCCATTCTGCAGGCTGACATTTATCAGCATGGTTATGTTTTCAGTTGTGTTGGAATCATTCATGTAAGGATTGCGCGAACCTTTGTAACCCAGGTATTCGGTTATGTTTACTACAAGGTTGCTGGTCAGGTTGACCTCAATGCTTATGTTGAATATGTTGTGTATTGATATATTGTTCGTGTTGTTCTGCGTTATGTTGAATGTTATCCAGCCGGTGTAGAGCCCCTGTGTATTAGCCGTATTGCTGGTGTTCACCATCACGGTTATGTTTATGGAGCTGTTCGCATTGGCTGCAAGAACTCCTGCCGGCTTGACCTGATTGTAGTTGTCCATCGTAAAGTTCATGTAGCTGTTGCCATTTGTCAAGTTGCTAGAATTTGTTGCAATGTATATAATGCTGCTGCCACCAGGATTCTGCATCGATATGTTGAAGCTTATGCTCCTGTGTAATCCGGTGTTTTCATTGTACCTCAGGGTGGTGTTGTATATCGAGTTGTTTATGACAAGCATGCCCGTGTATATCTGGAACTTTATCGGCAGACGCATCTTGGAGCCTTCGCCGTTAGCGCCCGCATCGCTATATTGTATGTAGCCTTCGTATGTTCCATTAAGTAGTTGCGTGCTTGGTACAGTTATGTTAGCATTCACATATCTTGAAAAATTTTCTAGGTTGCTAGAACTTAATTGATTGAATGGATATCCGCCAGTGAAATTTGTGGCCACCCAGCTGCCGTTCGAGAGATTGAACCAGAGCTTTACTCTGACATTATAAGCAGAGCGGTTCTGCAGCGGATATGTCACGCTGCTGTTTACAGTTATATTCCATATGCCAGTATTAGACGAGTTGAATACCGGTCCGCTGTAGATTATCCTTTCTGTGGATGTTGCGTTGCTGAAGTTTGAGTTCATGAAGTTGTTTGTTGAGCTTGCCACAATCCTGCCGCTAGGGTCAATTAGGAAGAGGTTCCAATCGGTTAAATTGACATAATGGCTGCCGTTGCGCCACTCCAAAACAGCTTCAATACCTGTAGTAAAGTTTGGCACAATTACGCTGAAGTTCGATTGAGTGCCGTTTTGAGCCTGGTCGTCAGCAATGTTACTCCATCTTCTAATCCAATAAAGGTCGATTGTCTGATTTATGCCGCTTATGTTTTTGCCGCCCATGTTAAGGACGCTGAAGTTCACGCTGGTGTTTTTGCTGTTCGGGTACAATGTGCCAAAATCCAATACGCCCAAAGGAGCATTCGATTCCCCGGTTATGTTAAGATGGCTGAAAAACAACCTCAAGTTGTATGGCTGCAGGCTGCCTGTGCTGAAGTTCCCGTACACGCGCAGCTCAAGCATCCTGCCTGCATCGGAGAGTATGCTGCCGTTAAGCGGGAAGTATGGTATCTCCACGCTGCTGCTGTTCTCAGCCTGCGCAAGCACGCTGCCGTTCTGGTGGATAAGGTAGATGCCCAGCGTGGTGGTGAACCCGCTCATGTTTATCGTCAAGCCAGTGGCGTTCGTTATGACGTCTGGATTGAAGTAGTATGAATGGTAGTAAGTGGCGTTCGGCGGTATCCTGCCATGCACGAATGCCGTGTAATTCCAACTCGTTAGGTTTATCACGTTATCGCTGCTCAGAGGTATAATTATGGTTGCTGTGATGTTTACCTTGTCAGACTCATTGTACACACCAACCACGCTGAAGTTTCCAGAATAAACGCCAGGCGGGCAGACCGCATAATATGAAAGGTTGAAAAGTGTGCTGTTATAAGTGGAGTTCGTCATGTTTATTGTGGTTTGGTTGTACAAGCCTGTAAGATTGTTCTGCACGGCGAAGCCCATAGGCCCTGTTATTGAGCCGTAGGCGAAGCATCTTGCACTCTGGTCTGTAAGATTTTGGTAATCGATGAATGATGGAGAATATGACTCATTTTGCCAGTAGATGCCATATATCCTAGTGCTTTGATTGTCGATTCTGAACATGGTATTGCTGAAATAAGGCTCCAGCGTCATATTTGCAGGCCCGGTCCAGTTTATTATAATGCCGGTTGCCGTGTTGTCATAGTAACCATATGCAGCGAAAGTTCCATTGGGGTAACTCTGGATGCTGAGCACATCAAAGAATCCGATTGTTGATAGTACAACCAGCACGGTAACAAAACACACAACTAACCCGAACTTGGCGACCCCAACCAGACCCTTCCTGTCCATTCCAACACCCATGCCACCGGATGGAATGTCTGTGAGCTCTCGCTCACGACATGCCCGGCAACCTGTTGCCGGTAGCATGCCTGAGTCCGAGACTCAGCCGCACCACACCACCCGAAAAGACTTTAATGAAACTATCCCAATACTACTTATATTATATATTTCTTATAGAAATGCTTTCAATCCCCTCTCATTGCGTGTTTTGCCTGCATCCTCCCTCCGGCAATAAGATTTAAGCCTGTTTCCACCAATCTAAATATGGAATTCGAGCTAATGGACATGCTGGTGCAGTTTCTGTGCCCCACGTCCAACGCCGCCAGCAGCTGCCAGAGCTTCATCAGCAGCCATTCAAGCGTCATGCCGCCGTTCGGCCAGTACATCTACTTCCTGTTCTTCCCCACGGTCTTCCTCCTCTTCTTCCTCTGGATAGTCTTCAAGGACGCGATCAAGGCCAACAAAGGCATCAGCCTGATAGCCACAATCGCGGTCTACGTCTTCATCATAATACAGGGATTATATCCCATATTCCTGGCGCTGGGAGAACTCTGGATAGTTGTGATTTTCCTGCTTGGTTTCTTCTATGTCCTCATCCACAGGTTCAGGAAGGGTGACGGCGGAGGCAAGGGCGGCGGGATGACTGCAGCAGGAGGCGCAACCACAGCCGCCGGGAGCTGGATAAAGGAGGCAATGTTCGGCACCACACCTCTGGACCCAAGGGAGAGGTTGAGACAAAAAAAGCTGCTTCAGGACCAGATAAGGATACTTGACGCGCAGATAAAAGAGCAGAGCGACGAGATGAAAGGCGTTTCCGGTGACAGGGAAAGGTCGGAGATAAGGGCAAAGATATCACAATTACAGACAGACAGGAAGGCGCTTGAAATAAAAGCAAAATCCCTTTAGGTGACTTATGTTCCTCGGACTTGACAGCTCGACGTTGACGTTCCTGCTGCCGTTCCTGCTGATGCTCGCGATAGTGTATGGCGCGCTGCAGATGGGCAGCCCCATCAAGAACAAGGCTGCCAACTTCATCATCGCGCTTGTGTTCGCGGTTTTCGCCGCGACATACCAGCCTGCGGTTGACATGATAAACCAGCTGCTGCCATACGCGGTCGTGCTGTTCGTCGTCGTGTTCCTGCTGGGCTTCGTATGGAAGGGCGCCAGGGACAAGAAGGTCGACTTCACGCTGCTGGCCATAGTCGCGGCGCTTGCTGCCATCTTCCTCGCCAGCCCGATGGGGCAGGAGCTGTTCGGCATGGCGCAGTCATCAGGCCCGCTATCCTCGGACAACCTTGCAGCCGCGGCAGGCCTGCTGTTCGTGCTGATAATGCTGGTAGTGGCTTACAGGAGCTGGGGTGGGGAAGCGAAAGGGTTGGAAAACGTAAAAAAACAAACACGACAAACACAACGCTTTTTGTGATGAGATACTGCTGACAGATAGATGTGTCATCAACCTTTCTTGTGTGAGCACCCCTTCGTCAAAAGCAGCTACTTCTTCAGCGCCCGCTTGAATGCAACTGCGAAGTCCTGCGCCTGGTCTATCGTCATCTGCGCAGCGGATGAGAGGACTTTCTTCGGGTCTGCAGCCACTATGTACATCTCGGGCTGCGACAGGTAGGGGTGCCTTATGGTGTATGAAGCCTGCTTCGCGCCCGCTGTCCATGCGTTCTCCCTCAGCAGGTTCAGCAGCGTGTGCGTCTCGCCCGCCACTTCCAGCCTCAGGGAATCGCCCTTCTTCTCCAGAGTTTTCAGCTGCATGCAATCGCCAATCCTCATCTTTCAGAATTCTTGACTTAGTAATATCTTATATGAATATATAAAGTAAATAAAGCAAACCGAGTCTTTAAATCCGTCAACAGCGGACAAGCTCACAACCCCATTTATATCCATAAACCGCTAATTATCAATCATGGGTTTGGAGATACGCATACTGCGGTAAAGCTTAAAAAACCTCCTGCTTGAACTCATGGTGGACTTACATGCCGGACAAGATAAAAGGCACTGACCCCGTGTTTTCCGTCTTGCTTAGAAGCAAGCAGAAAATAACGGATGTCGGCTTGAGGGTCATTGTCACTTCATTCTTGATAGATGACGGAAGATTCAAGCATGGGAAAGTCGAGAACATATCTGAGAAAGAAGTAAAGATTTTTGTCGACGGGACTGAAGACGACGTTAAAAGCATGCTGGATAAACTCAAAACAAAGTTGGATAAATCAAGCGAAAGTGGCATGTTTCTGATACCAAAAGCGATAGAAATAGGCGAACCGCAAGTAATTGGAACCAACCCCCATCCCATGCAACTACCAAGACTTACCGATTTTGCGCAATCATTGATGTTGGAGCAGACGGGGAAGGGCGTCTATGTAATGTCTAACGGCTTCAATTCCCTCGGGCAGAAATTCGACAATATGACTGATATATTGAAAAGGTACTTGGAGGAACATTAGCCTCTACTTAACAGGATGCCCGCCCGCCTTCTCGACCTTTTCTTTCACCACCCACTCGTATTCGCCCATGAGCGACTTGAAGTCAGCTTCACTTTCTCCTTCAACGGTCAGGCGTATCAGCGGCGACGTGTTCGAAGCCCTCACCAGCACCCAGCCGCTGTCGAAGTCAAGCCGCACGCCGTCCATTACATTCGCTTTCTTGTTTTTCTTCATGAGTTCTGCCTTCAGCTCTGCCATGACAGCGAACTTGACGTCGTCAGACGGCAGCTCGAACGCCCTGCTTTCGCTCACCAGCTTGGGCGCAGCGTCAACAAAGTCAGCAAGCGTCTCGTCCCTTCTGGACAACGCCAGCGCAGCGTATAGCCCTGCTATTATGCCGTCGTCTATGGGCATGACCGACGGGATGATGAAGTGCATGCTCCTCTCTATGCCCATGCATGACCTGCTCTTGTGCAGGCCGTTCACGACAAAGGTGTAGCCGACAGGCGTCCTGACAACCTTCCTGCCGAACTGCTCGGCTGCCTTATCTATGACGCGGCTGCATTCCATGTTCGCGGTTATGGGGCCTTTCTGGTGCTTGAGCAGCTCTGTCATTATCAGGTAGGCTGTCACCTCTGGGCTGACGAACCTGCCTTTATTGTCAACCAATGCAACGCGGTCAGCGTCGCCGTCAAAGGCAATGGTGATGTCATAATCAACAGCCCTCTTCTTCGCTTCCGTTAGTATGTGGTCCTTGATTTCCGACTGGCGGTTCGGGAAGTTCCCATCAGGCTGGCTGAACATGACTGCCGTCTCGCAGCCGTGCTCGCCGAATGCCTCGGGCGCGGCCAGCCCCGCCGTTCCGTTGCCGCAGTCCAGCAGCACGCGCATCTCCTTGTCCATGATGGGTATCCTCTCTTTCAGGAACCTCCTGTATTCGTTCAGCACAGGCGTCTGCTCCACCATCCCCGGAACTTCAGCCTTCCGGACCTTCCCTGAAAGCACGGCTTCCTTTATACCTGCGCTGTCCTTTTCGCTGAAGCTTGTGCCATCCGGAAACGAGAATTTCAGGCCGTTCCACTCGGCAGGCAAGTGAGAGGCAGACACGTAAAGCGAAGGCAGCCTGCTTTTGAATCCCCAGAACATGGTTGCGCCGCGCGGCGTCATGCCCACGTCCATGACGTCAATGCCTGCTGCCGCAACGCCTTTCATCACTGCAGCCTTCAGGTTCGGGCCCGACACGCGGCTGTCCCTTCCCACAATCATTATATGCCTTGCAAAGCGGCTGAAAGCGTTGCCTATCAGCTCGAAGTCGGCGTCAGTGAAGTCCTTGCCGTAGACGCCGCGTATGTCGTATGCCCTGAAAATCGAGGGGTTCATTAAATCACTCGGCAGCCAGCAACTCTCTATACTATATAGAATAGGAAATGTTAATTAACCATTGGCATGAACTAGAGGTTCACAAAAGGTAATGTTTATAAGTCCGCTGCGCAAATAAAGTAACAAAGCGCGCGCTGTTTGGCAAAGGGTGGGTTTTTTGAACAGGAAGGGTCTGGTCGGGTTGGCAGCGTTTGGCATTATAGTTGTTATTTTCGCACTAGCTGTTACGATGGCTGCCGTGATGATCAAGCCCGCGCAGTCCCTCGGCGGCACCGATGTTGTCTTCACAACGAACATAACAAGCCTGACTGCGCCGAACTCACAAGCAACTATAACATTCTATATAGTGAACAACAACGCCACATCCAGCATATATAACCTTACTATAGTGCTGCCCGCAGGCTTTACATTTGTAAAAGGCACAAACTTCACCAATGTTTCAGGCATGAATTTCACCAATTATTCGACTTATTCGACTTCGACTGGCGGGATTCTAAACTGGAAGAATCTGAGTAATCGCGACGGGGTAAACAGCACCAATACAGGCTGGTTCCAGATCAATGCGTCAATAGCCAACTACAGCGGCATTTACAACTTCACTCTATTGACTACAGACGAAGTTGCGTGCAGGGGCAACGCAACAGAAGGAGGCGCGGAGCCATCCAATGTATATAACATGGCGGGCGGCGGCATCTTCGTTAACATGCCTGTTTATCTTGGCAAGACGCAGTGGTCATACTGCGGCCCCAAGGGCGAGGGCGTGACAAACATGCTGGGTTGCGTCGGACCAGGCATAAACAATACAGGCGGATTTTTCTTCTTCAGCGGGGAGAACGTGTCAGTTGTTGCGAACATAACAGACCAGTATGGCAAACCCCTGACAAACATCAGCGTATTTTTCAACTTTTCAATGCTGGGCATGGGTGCCAATTCAACAGATATTGCATCCAACCTTACAAGGGCTGTTTATGACCCAACGAATGGCTTCTACTATGCCAAAGGCTGGATTAATTTTGATAACGCCAGCACATGGGTTGGTTCGCTGAACAACAACCTGAAGCCTGCTTATATCAACATACTCATAGACACATGCAACACCACAGGCGCGCATGGTTCATCACGAACCTGCAATGGCGGTCTCTACACCAACAACATGAATGGCAGCGGCTTCATGGCGCCCGGCATGGGAAACGCATCGGTTGTGGCCATGCTGGTCAACATGTCCTCATTCGGCTGCCCGCCCACCGATGACACAATGGCGCAGCAGATGTTCAGTGGTGGTATGGTTTTACCTTTCAACTCAACCGCGACGGTGAGCGTCACGGGCTGCAATGACTACAACCGTAACGGTATAAACGCAACCACTGGTTATGTGGCGGCATCTGACGCCGGTACAATAGCGATTTACACCAGAGCTTACATAAACACAGTCAGCGGCTACCCGCCGGTCATATGGAACGGTTCGGGATACCGCATAGTGTCTCCAAACTTTGGCCCAGTCACAACCAACATAAGCGATGTGGTCCGAAGCAGGCAGAACTTGTCGAATATAACGCTTACGTTTGACATACCAGGCACAGGCAGGCTGACGTTCAACAGCAACACAAGCAACGGCGTTGATTTCACAGCGCCAGAAAGCATGGGCGGTGTCATGGACTTCGCGCTGAAGGCGCTGGTCTCGCGCGGCAGGATTGGCGTCAACGAGAGCGATTTCAACGGCCTTAACTCGTCGGGCAGGGCAAGGCCCAATCTGACGATAGCAGCCGAGCTCATAATTTACAATGTAACCGGGGCATTCGGCTACTCTGCGGCGAGGAGCCCCAACATAGGGTATGCCGCATACAGCGGTATGAGCGCCCCCACGAACATAAAGCCATGCAACAGCACAAAATGCAGCAGCATGGTCTTTGACGGCGAGAACATCTCGTTCACCGTTAGCTCATGGTCAACATATATCATAGGCGACACGAACTACACGCTGCAGTTCGCCAACGGCACGGCCAGCCTGGCTTCGGTAAGGCAGGCGACGATTACGGCAAACACGTCAACAACCGGCACAAAGAATGCGACGTTCTACGTTAACATAACGAATCTTGGCAACGCCACGGAATTTTACTACCTGAACTTCTCAGGCATTCCGGAATGCAACAGGTCGGTGCAGGGCGGATCAGTCACATTAGGCGCCAAAAAAACCGCTGGCTGCCTGACTTACAACCTCAGCGATGCCATCGGCGACCAGGACAACGGCACCATAATCAGCCTTGCAGCGAACGCCTCAAGGTTCCTTGCGTTCAACTTCACAGCCAACAACACGCCCGGGACGTACACATTCGGGCTTGTCGCTTACCATGTAGACGACACCAACGTAACACAGACATCCTGGAACCTGAACTCGACAAGCGACGGTGTGACATGGGTAGTCACAGTCGTGCCCTTCGCGCTGTCAATCAGCAGCCCTGCCAATGCCACGAACATAAGCACATTGAAGCCGCTCATGATTTCATACACGACTGTAAACTACACCCACTTATCCGCCATCAACTGGACGATAAACGGAACGGGTGGTGATTTCAACCAGAGGACATACGTCAATGCAACCTCGCCGATATGGATAGGCGCGGCCAACATATCCAACTCAACCTGGCAGCTAATGCAAAACATGACGCTTTGGGTTAACGACACCCAAGGGAACATCAACTCAACCACACTGTGGTTCGTGGCTGACGGCGACATACCGAGCGCGAGCAACCTCAGCCACACGATAGCATCCGGGACAAACGTCAACAGATTCAACAGGATGAACGTGACATACTATGCGAACTTCTCAAACGCTTCTGTGATATTCAATGTGACCGTGCATGACGCAACCACGGGCATATTCTCGGTGCAGATGAACCTTTCCAACAGCTCAGGGCAGGCAAATGTTTCCAACATGACGCGCGTGATAAACTATTCATCAGGCGAATCCACCAATTACAGCATCATATTCAACCCCAGCGCCTACAGGGACGGCTATTACAACATGAGCCTCGTGATAAGGGACTGGGCAGACAACCTCAATGGCACCATAGGCACGGCAAACCTCACGGGATACATAACCATAGACAGGCAGCCGCCCAACGTGACTTGGGTGAAGCCGACGCCCGCTACAGCATTCACGGTAAGCATGAACAGATCCTTCAATGTCACAGTATTCGACAACCTGCTTTCCATATACAGCGTGATGTTCAACATGAGCAACTCCAGCTGGAGCAACACCACGATGATACAGGGCAACAACACCAAGGGCTATGGCCTCAACCTGAACACCTCGGAATTCGCGGACGGCAACTACACCATGAAGGTCGTAGCCAATGACACTAACAACAACGTGAATGATACAGCGCCCACCATTACATTCACCATAGACAACACCGCGCCCACGGTGACGAGCTGGAACTACAGCCTGATAACCAAGCAGGTCTTCATACTGTTCAGCGAGGTTGTGGACCAAGCAAGCCTTGACCTTTCAAAGCTGAACATAACATACAACGACGGGAGCCAGATACTGTTCAACTCGATGAATAATGACTACTCGCTCAATGCTGCAACCAAGCACACGAGCGCGAACAACTCGGTGATGATAATCAACCTGTCATCTGCCATGGATGTAATCATGAGAGACCTTCTGGATGAGGGCGAGGGCCAGCTGAACATCACAGCAGCCGCGGTGCGTGACCTCGGGCGCAACACCATAGCAGGCGACGTGAACAAGACAATAAGCACCTGGGGTATGTATGGCATCCAGAGACCAGAAACAGGCTTGTGGACGAGCAACTGGAACAGCTTCAACCTGCCGCGAGCCAGTCTGGAGAACAGAAGCTCGTTGAATGGCAACTACAGCGCCCAGAAGATCCTTGAAAGCATAGCAGGCAACTATGCAGGAATATATTACTACAGCAGTGCCACATGGACATCATATGTTCCGGGCAGAGTCGTGAACACATTCGCAACATTCGAAGACAACACATCAAGCAACAACTACCAGGTATACATAACCAGCCCATGCAGGCTGCAGATAATTTAGTTTATTTCATTTTTAACCCTTTGAATTAAGAAATGATAGATATGGAAGCAAAACTACTGATTGGGCTCTTTGCGGTTCTTTCAGCCGTTCTTTTATTGCCCGCAACCCATGCAGTTCCCAGCATCGATTTCATGGGCAATGTCACAATAAACGTTTCAGGCACTTATAATCTAACACCGAGCGGTGCAAGCCTGACCGTGCACATCAACGGCTCTGACACAATCAATGCCACCATGAAGGTTGGTGTGAGGGTTTATTTCGGTTCCACTGCAACAGAAGCGCCTGGTATGTATCTGGTTTCCGTACCATGCAACCTAGGAGACAATATTTCTTTCAGGATATACAATGTCACGGCACTGATAAACAATACATGGAGCGGTTACTCATGCAGCGGTCCTGTCGCAGGGATTAATACCACCCACCTCTTCCTGAACATCAGCGCGCTCCAGAACGGCTCGTTCTGCAGCGACAGCGGGGCATGCATCAGCAATAGATGCGGGCCTGACTATGATGGCATAGGCTCGTGGTGCGTTCCTGCGGGCACATGCGCGCATAATAGCGTTGTATATGCGAATGGGGCTGGAGTCTGCACAGACATTGGCACGGTGCAGAGATGCAACGCGGGCAGCTGGGAAACAGTATCATGCTCGTGCCTCGGTGGTTTTTGCGTGACCACAGGAGCCGGCACAACACCTGCCCCCGCACCCACACCAACTCCCACACCCAACATTACGATCACCGACCAGGCCATAAAACAAGAAGTCATACAAGGCATTAGCCCCAGCGACCTCGGTCTGACGACGCTTACAGCCTCGGATGTGACCGTTACGCAGATAGGCCCAACTGTTGAAACAACAGTGCAAACCACCGCGACCATAGCAGACCTGGCTATTCAGATGGCAACGGATGCTGCCGCCAAGGCAGCCATAGAAGCTGTTAAGGATGATGTGGCAGCAGGCAATGACGTTGACGTCAAGGTTAGCATGACAGTATACAAGATAGAGAGCCCGTCCACAGGCCAGTTTGTTTATGTTTCAAAGGTCACACTTTCGTTCACGGCAGCCAATTACATGAAGGATGTTGACATAATCCAGATAATACCCAAGGGCATAGCAGCCACGATAGCAGAGGTTACATTCCTGAGCGGAACGCCTGCCGTGCTCCAGTCAGACCCGATAGTGAAATGGAGCTTCGCTTCTGTCAGCAGCGGCGAGACCAAGAGCATGAGCTACACTGTGAAGAAGCAGCTTTCAGATACATCGGTTATAACAACACTAGCCGCTGCGGGCGAGATAACCGCGAAGCCTCCTGTGGTGTGCATTGCAGGAAACAAGAGGTGCTCGGAAGGCAACCTGCAGGAGTGCTCTGCTGACGGCAGCGGATGGCAGGCGACAAAGACATGCGACTACGGCTGCGACGAGGCGACATCGCAATGCAAGACCCCCAGCGGAGTGACCCCGCAGCAAGAGTCAGGCAGAAACATCCTGTTTGTGTTTTTGGGCTTGATAATTGCAATAGCGGTTGTAATGTTAATAGGGTATGCTTACAAGAAAAAGCGGTAGGCAACTCGTTTTTAAGCTGTTTGCCTAATTCTAGGGCATGGTCTGGCTCAAGGGCGCAATAGCCAGGATAAAGGCATCCGGCGCAAAGAAAGTTCTTGTGCAGGCGCCCGAAGGCCTCAAGACACAGCTGCAGGGGATAGGGTCAGCCCTTGAGAAAGCAGGCATCGAGGCAGTGCTCTCGTGCGAGCCATGCTATGGGGCCTGTGACCTGAGGGATGCCGAGGCCAAGCGGCTTGGCTGCGACCTGCTTTTGCATATAGGGCACGCCCAACTCGGGCAAACAGCTGCCAAGCCCAGCCTGCCTGTCATATACGAGGAGTATCCGATGGAAGCAGACCCGTCAAAGGCACTTAATGAAGGCATGGACGCTCTTGGTGCCTACAGGAGGATAGGCCTTGTGACAACAGTGCAATACATCTACCTGCTGGATTCTGCAAAGAAGCTCCTTGAGTCCAAAGGAAAGCTTGTCTTCATAGGCAAAGGCCCGGGCAGGGCAAAGTCAAACCCTCTGGCAGGGCCAGAGTCCATTGCCAAAGGCAGGGCGAAGCATCCGGGACAGGTCCTGGGATGCGACCATGGCGCCGCCAAGGCTGTAGAGGACAGGGTTGACGCCTTCATTTTCATGGGAACAGGCAGGTTCCATGCGCTCGGGCTGGCTGCTGCAGTCAGCAAGCCTGTCCTGTTCCTTGACCTTGAATCAGGCAGCCTGACTGACATGAAAGCCGACAGCGACCGTCAGGCGCGCATAAGGTTTGCCAGCATAGAGAAGGCGAAGAATTGCAATGCGTTTGGCGTCATTATAAGCACCAAGCCAGGCCAGTCTGTCCTGAAGCTGGCAGAGGATGTGAAGAGAAAGCTGGAATCCAAGGGCAGGAATGCATGGATACTGGCTATGGACAACATAAGCCCTGACAAGTTGATGGGGCTTAAGCTGGACTGCCTTGTCAACTGCGCCTGCCCGCGCCTGAGCGAGGATGCTGCCCAGTTCAGGAAGCCGATAATTAACCCTGAGGAGATAGATAAGTTGTGATGCCGCATGGCATATGAGTTTCTTTACCAGAAGGCAGAGGTGTTTGGAATAGGAAACGTAGACTTTTCTGATGATAATGTAATTCTGATGGCAGGCCCGTGCTCCGTAGAGGATGAAAAGCAGATGGAAGCCGTTGCCGGCGAAATCAAGAGGCATGGGCTGCATTTCATGCGCGGCGGCATCTTCAAGCCCAGGACAAATCCATATTCCTTCCAGGGACTTGGCACAGAAGGCATAAATATGATGTGCAGAGTTTGCAGGAAGCATGGATTGCTTTCTGTTTCCGAGGTCATGGACACGCGCGATGTCACAATGATGTCCAAGTCTATTGATGTGCTGCAGATAGGCTGCCGCAGCATGCAGAACTTTGCGCTGCTTAAGGAAGTTGGGAAATCAGGCAAGCCAGTGCTGCTGAAGCGCGGCATGTCTGCAACCATAGAGGAGCTGTTGCTGGCAGCCGAATACATACTCAAGGAGGGCGGCAATAAAGTCATGCTGTGCGAGCGCGGCATAAGGACATTTGAGACAGAAACCAGGAACACGATTGACATTTCTGCAGTGCCGGTCCTGAAATCAAAAACCAAACTGCCTGTGATTGTTGACCCGAGCCATGCGGCCGGAAGGAAGGACATAATCCTTTCATTGAGCAAGGCAGCGATAGCTGCAGGCGCCAATGGCATCATGGTTGAGGTTCATCCCGACCCTGAGGGTGCGAAGTCAGACCAGAAGCAGCAGCTCTCGCTGGAGGAGTTTGGTTTGTTCGTAGACGGAATCAAAGATTTCTGCAGCAAGCTGGGGAAGAAGCTTGTCTAAGCCTGGGCCTGCTGACTTGCGACGTCTTCGCCTTCTTTGTATTTCATCAGCTCCTTGACTTCCTCGAGACTTATCTCGACATCCTTTGAAATCCTTGCCCTGTCAACCCTGCTCAGTCTCTGCTCCTCCATGGTGGTGATGCTGCTGTTTATCGCGTCAAGCCGCTGCAGAATGCGGTTTTTCAACGGGCCTTTCTTCTTCAGTGCATGCTCCCTTATCCTGTCATAGCGCTTCCTCAGCTTCCTGACCCTCCTGTTCCAGCTGAAGAGGCCGAATATCATGATTGATATTGGTTTTGCGTATATTTAAAGAAGGAAAACTAATAAAAGAGCGATGAGAACTTTACTTATCATTGACACGGCAAAACTAATAAAGAGTTTGAGTAGACCTAATTATAGCTATATTTCAGAGGAAAGCGGAGACCAAATAGACCTTACCAGAACATTCGGCGGCAGAGGCGGCAGACCAATTCACATATCGCTGCCCAAGCAAATCAAGATTCTGCCTGAAGTTGCCGGTTTATTTGTCGGTGAAGGTTTTTTTGGCCGGTCGATAGTATTTGCAAACTCAAACGAAGCGGCAGTTGAAGAAGTTCTGGAATTCCTTAGGCAGTTTAATTTTCCTGTCAAGGCCTATCTTGAAATCTCAACAAAGGATGCTCAAAACAGTTTTGTGGATAAGTGTCTGGAATTCTGGCACAAGCAAATCGATGTCGAGATAAGCAGAGTAAGACAAAGAAGAGAGTTCAGCAACACCACAAAACACGGGACAATCCACCTTATTGTGAACAACTCGATTTTATCGGAGGTACTCGATGAATTAATCAGGCAAATCAAAGCGAAGGCAGAGAACAAGAAGCAAATTTCCATAGGTTATTTGAAGGGCATAATCGCAGCCGAAGGAAACATAAACGTGAAGAAAACGACAGGATGTGTCTATATGGTGAGAATAAGCGCGAAAAAAGAAAGCGAACGACGTCACTATAAAAGATGCTTGGAGAGGGCTGGCATAAAGATATTCTGCAAAGATATGCCCACGATATCAGGGGAAGAAGGCATAAGGATGGGATGGAAGACGACCAGTGGAAGGGCTGGTGCAGTCATAATATCGAGATGGGATAACTTCATCAAGATTGCAGAGCTTGGCCTGCTTGACTTAAGCGAGGACAAAAAAACCAAATTCTCCAGCTACATGCTCAATAACATGTTCACTAAACAGTTCCTTGAGTTTTCTCACTTTAGGCACAAGGACTTCACCATGAAACAAGCGCAAGAATATTTCGGTTTTTCTGGAAGGAAAGTTAACAGATTATTGACGATGTGGAAATGGGGGTATGCGAACCGCAAAACCATGGGGAAGCACCATATTTACCGGCTCAATAAAAGTTATGAATCGGTTTTCAGTCTTCTGCAATCTTTGAACAAATCAGATAGGCCGCTCGCTTCCCCACTTGTCGAGCGCAACCTTTAGTTCCTTGTGAGTTTTGGCGTATTCATTCAGCGGTATCCCTTCTACAGCAGCATCTATAGACTGCCTCAGCGCTCTGGCGCCGCTCTCTGGTCCCGCAGGATTGCCCAAGACACCACCGCCTGCCTGCAGCATTATGTCGGTTCCTAGCATTTTTATGATGTAAGGCATCAATCCCGGATGCAAGCCTCCGCTTGATACCGGCAACACCGGTTTTATGCCGTGCCAGTCTTGCGCAAGGACATGTTGTTTTGTCTTGAAGTGGAGTTCCATGTCATGTTCCAGCTCATGTTCCAGTGCTAGCACTTCATCCCTCGCGCCCACAAGTTTGCCTACGGCTGTACCCACGTGAAGAGTGTCGCCGCCTATCAGTCTGACAAGCTTGGCCAGCGCCAGCATGGACATGCCATGTTTCTTGTTTCTTGTGAATGCGCTGTGGAAGGCCCTGTGCACATGTATGGCAAGGCCTAAATCCTCGCATTCATTTCTCAGGGTCTGGAAAGCGGCGAAGCCGGCAGTCAGGAAATCAATCATCACAAACTCCCCGCCTTGCTCTTTGACAAACTTCGCCCTCTTTATCATCTCGTTTGTTTCAGATGTTACGTTTGCTAAGTATGCCTTTCTCTCACCTGTAAGCTTTTCAACTTTATCCCTAATCTTTAGTATAGCTCTTGTGGTCTTGTAGAAGTTGGCAAAGCTCTGGGATGTCATGTTCTCATCCATCTTGACAATATCCACTCCGCCTCTCCATATCTTTTCCGCAGCATCGCAATACTCGGCAGTGTTCATGCCCAGTTTGGGCTTAGGCACGGTTGCCGTCAAGGGACGCTTGTATATTTTCATGAACTTGCGTATACCTTCAACACCGAATTGCGGTCCCTTGTAAGCAGACATATATCTTTTTGGAAATTCGATATCTTCAAGACGCAGATTCTTGAGAGCCTTCATCCCAAATATGTTACCTGCGACGGAACTCATGAGCTGCGGTGCATTACCAAGCTCAAACAATTCTATGGGATATGCAATCTTCACAAGGTTGCCTGAGATGCTGAAAGCTCTCGCTCTAATCTTTCTTATATGCTCCTTTAGCGTCGTCAGCTCGGTCCATGTGCCATTGCTGGATTCTGACGCTATCCTACCTATGGCCTCTTTTGTGGAAATGCCCTTTGCAGGCTCAAACCTGAACAAGCAGATAAGGTCGTCTTTCGATGGTTCGTATGAAAAATCAACGAAATCCAGATACTGGCTCATGCTTAATAATAGTTGCGACCTGAATATATGCTATAAGTGGAATGATGAAAAGCGAAGTCAAACATCGAAGGACGACTTCGCTTGTTATGCAGTAAAGAGGCATGTTGCATATGAAACTCAGTTTTCTTGGCGGCGGCAATGAGGTCGGAAGGATGGGCATCCTGTTCGACAACAACAGGGAGCGCTTCCTGATGGACTACGGCGTCAACGTCGAGACCATGGATGTGCCGCTGGATCCCGGCACCAACATAAACGCGCTTCTCCTGACGCACGCGCATCTGGACCACAGCGGCAACATTCCATCTCTCTACCACCGCGGCTGGAACGGCAGGGTTTTTGCGACGCCGATAACATTCGAGCTCTGCGAGATGCTGCTGCGCGACTCGATGAAAGTCCAGAAAATCAAGGGTTTCAGCCCTCCGTTCAATCTGCAGGACATACTGAAGATGGAGCGCCAGAAGGTCGGCATGCAGTTCGGCCAGAAAAGGATGTTCAAGTCAGCAATCGTAGAGTTCAATGACGCAGGCCACGTACCTGGCAGCTCCTCAATCCTGATAGAGTCGCAGGGGAAGCGCATACTCTACACAGGCGACATAAAGTTCAGCGACACAGCCCTGATGAAGGCTGCGTTCAGGAAGTATGAGAACATAGACGTCCTGATAATAGAATCCACCTACGCCTACAAAAACCATCCGCCGAGGCAGGAAACGGTCAACAGGCTGAAGGAGACGATAAAGAACACAGTTTCAGCAGGCGGCTTCGTGCTGCTGCCGAGCTTCGCAGTCGGCAGGACGCAGGAGATGCTGATGATAGCTTCCGAGCTGGACTTTCCGATATTCATGGACGGCATGGGCATAGGTGTGACAAGAGGGATTCTCGAACACCCCGAGAACATAAAGAACGCCAGGACACTCAGGGATGCGTTCGGCAGAGCGCACAAGGTAAAGAGCATGAGGCAGCGTGACATGGCGCTGGATGTGCCTTCAGTCATAGTAACGACCGCAGGCATGCTGAGCGGCGGGCCCGTCGGCTATTACATCAGGAGGCTCTACAACCGCGAGGACTGCAGCCTCATCCTCAACGGATTCCAGATACCAGGCACGCCGGGCAGGACGCTGATGGACACAGGCAGGTATGTCCATGAGGACATGGACGTCAGGCCGAAGATGAAGGTTGAGTTCCTTGACTTCAGCGCCCATTGCGGCAGGGACGAGATAGTGAAATTCGTGGAGGACATATCGCCAGAGAAGGTCTTCCTCGTGCACGGCGAGCGCTCCGAAGCTCTTGCGCAGATGCTCAGCGGCATGGGCTTTGATGTTTCTGTGCCCAAGAACGGCGACATCGCGAGAGTTGAGTGAAATGGCTAGATGGTACTTCTGGAACGAGAAGCGATTTTCCGGCGTTTATGAAAATATCTACATACGGGCAGTGAGGGAAGACTGGTTCAATATTATATTCAAAATGGCAAACGAAGTCAATTCCATGAAAACTCAAAGGAAAATGATTTTGGACATAGGCTGCGGGGAAGGCCATACGACAAAGCAGGTGCTTGACAGGGTTGAAGGATCCTATGCATGCGATTTGCTGGAGCCTGATAAAAGGGCATTGGCATCTGCTATGACATTCCTTAAGCTGGAGAACAACATAGGTGTATGCTACCCGGAAACACTGGCTGATTTCAGAACTACGAAAAAATATGATGTGATATTCACATCGCATACCAACTACTACTGGGCTCTGGACAAAAAAGGATTCGACAGCCAGCTTGGGAAACTTCTATCAATGCTGAAATCGGACGGAAAGCTCATCATCCTTACTCTGCCAGAAGAAAGCGACCATTACAATATCATGCTAAAGCAGATATACCCGAAGTTCAACTATGCACAATACATCATAAATTTTTACAAGAAACTAGGGCTAAAGGTAAGATTCACAAAACTCAGAATGAGATTTTTTGTTGGCGACATCCTTTCAACCGAAAAAACATTCGATCTTAAGTCATTCTATCAATTTATCCACAACACAAAACACCATCCGAATGAAATGGAGTGCAGAGAATTTCGCGGGAATATAGAAAAATACCATAAGTCAGGATATCTTGACTTCAAGGACTATCTAATCGTGGTGGAGCCGCACTGAATATATCCTGAAACTTCTTAAGCCACGCCTACAATATTTTCCATGGCAAAGCTTCTGGAGATTGACGGTTCTTATCTTGAGGGGGGTGGCCAGACTTTGAGGACAGCTGCAGGCCTTTCAATAGTGACAGGCAAGCCATTCCACATAACGAATATAAGGGCCAACAGGCCGAACCCGGGGCTTCAGGCGCAGCATCTGGCCGGAATAAGCGCGGCCGCAGAGTTCTGCGGCGCCGAGGTGAAGGGCGCGAAGCTGGGTTCCACTGAACTCTCGTTCTCCCCCGGAGGCAAAACAACAGAAAGCCTTGAAGTTGACGTCGGGACTGCAGGCTCGGTTGCGCTTGTGCTCCAGACATTGATGATGCCGCTTTCCGTTGCCAAACACAAAAGCCGTCTGGACATAAGGGGAGGCACCCATGTCGCATGGAGCCCCACAACAGGCTACTTCCGGCACGTGTTCTGCGAATACATGAAGATGATGGGCGTCAATGTAAAATCAGAGACGAATGAATACGGGTTCTACCCCAAGGGCGGCGGCAGGATAACCGTCGATGTAACCCCGCCCGCAAAGCTGAAGCCAATCATGCTGGAGAAGCGCGGCAAGTATATTACAACAGAAGCATGGAGCAATGCTTCGCGTGAACTGGCGCGGCCCAAGGTCGCCGAGCGACAGCTTGGCGGGGCGAAGATAATGACGAAGATAAACAAGGAGAACGTCAAGTATGTGGAGGCGCAGAGCATAGGCTCCGCCATAACCATAGTAACCAGGTTCAGCAACTGCCTGCTGGGCGCATCGGCGCTGGGCGAGCGCAGCCTGCCCGCGGAAAAGGTCGGCGAGCAGGCGGCCGCAGAGCTGTCAAGGGCTCTGGCGACAGGTTCAACCGTGGACGGCTGGATGGCTGACCAGATACTGCCCTACATGGCGCTTGCCGATGGAAAATCCGTCATCCTTGCGCCGTCAGCGACAAAGCATATGAAGACCAACATCTGGACCATAGAAAAGTTCCTCGGCACCATGTTCAGCATAGAGTACGGCGAGAAGAACGTGGTCGTTTCCTGTTCAGGCTCCGGCTGAAAGGCTCTCTTGTTCATTGCCATCGCAACAAACCAGCAGGCGAAACCATAGCCAATCAACAGCAACTAAACTCAGCCAATGGCTCCGATATTTTCGTCAGTATTTCACCAGCACAGAGTCATCAGGCTTCTCAAGGTTCACGACGGCAAACGCATTGCTGCCAGGATTTATTGCGACAGTCCTGCCTATCTTCTGCTTCCATGCGCCTGTAATCTCGGGTGATTCGTGTATGTGGCCGTGCAATGTGACCAGCGGCTGTTTTCTCTTGATGAATCCCAAAACCGCCATGCTGCCTGCATGCGAGCCGTTGTAGAGCATGTCAAGGTTCGTGTTGGCCGGCGGTGTGTGAAAGACGAAGACCGTCCTTCCTGTGTCGGTCTTTGACAAGAGCCTTCTGAGATCCGCCGCAATCTCGTCCTCGCTCTTCTCCCAGTCCTTCAGCATGAAAGGCGTCGGCGCTATGAAGCTGTAGCCTGCGATGCTGAACCTGCCGAGCTGGAGCACCACGTTGTGCATGACCTTCAGCGTGCCGGCGACTTCAGCCTTCTCCAGCAGGTCCATATTGATGCCGAAGTCGTCGTTGCCCATCATGACAAACACAGGCTTGCCCGGGCTTATGGCAAACCTCTCAAGCCTCGGCAGCAGATAGTCCTCGAGGAACGCGCGCTGCACCCTCATCGCATCGAAGCCCAGGAAGGGAGTTATATCCCCGCCTATCACAACCGCGCCTATCTCCTTCTTCCCCGCCTCCTTCAGAACCCTTTCGTAGAGCTCGGCGTTGCCGTGGAGGTCTGTGGCGAAAACAATTTTCATGGACAAAGAGATTGTCAGTGGAGTTTTTAAGCATATCGGCAGCGTGAATCTTCCCACTGCGGTGACACATGGCGGTTTTATGATTATGGACCAGTCGGGAGTCGAACCCGAAACCTCCTGCAATCAGGAAGGATCTTTAAACCCTCTGCCATGCAGGCGATCTACCAGTTGATCTACTGGCCCGATTTGATCAGGATTCTATGATTCTTCTTACCAAAGTTTTAATGCTTTCGCTTTTTATCCAGCCCATCGCCTTCTCATCCCAGAAGCCTTCAAGGGGCTCCCTGAAGTTTCCGGCCTTGTGGTATCTGGATGCCTGTATCAGACATTCAGCGATGTCAATATCCCTGACGAAGGATGCTTCTCTGGTTTTGCCTTCCTCGAATTCTTCCCAGAGGGATTGCACATCTTTGGCTGTTTCAGCATCCAGAAGTGAGGCCAGCTTCTTGATTGCCTTTCTCTCAAGCGAGATTTTGTCCTTCTCGTTCATTGTTCCCTTTGCAGGCCAGTTCTCCTTCGTGATGATGTCTCCGACCTCTGCCTCCGCGATGTCATGCACCAGCGCCATCTTCACTGCTTTGTCCCTGTCGCCGTCAAACGGCAGCACCATGCACATCAGCGCCATCATCCAGCTGTGGTCTGCGCTGCTCTCCGCGTCCCTGACGCCGCGTTCCACCCAGCCTGTGCGCTTCACTGATTTCAGCTTTGTAGCTATCTCCAAGAACTTTGTCACATCTTCCATATGGGCCGGGCAAGATTCGAACTTGCGATATCCACCTTGTAAGGGATCCGCGCTTCAAACACCAGTTTGATGCTTGGCGTCTTAACCGCTGGACCACCGGCCCATGCGCCGACCGGGATGTTCAGCCTGCTGAACGTGCCCGCGTTCAGCAGCGCGATTGAACCCGGATTGAAAGCTTGGGAAGCTCTCGTCATACCACTAGACCATCGGCGCGGGAATCATCTTGAATGGAAGCCGCCTTTCTTGAGCCTTTCGTTCACCTTTTCGTATTTCTCCATTATTGCCTTTTCTGGGTCAACGCCAAGCTCTTTCAGCAGTATGAACGCATAGGTTATGGCATCTGCGGTTTCCTCTGCCAGCTTTTCCTTGTCCACGGGGAAATCGCCGCGCTTTACCTTCTTTAAGTAATTCAGCATCTCCCCGCACTCGCCAGCCAGGGCTATGGCATAGAATTCCCAGTCCTTAGAGCCTTTGCTGTGCTTGGCTGAGCGCTCATGCGCCATTCCGGCGAATTCGTTCATTTCCATTTACGCTGGGAGAGGGATTCGAACCCTCGCTCGCTTTCGCGAACAGGTTATTTGCCTTTCATGCAACAAAGGCCGATAGCAAACTTGCGCCCGTTTTAAGGTTTCCCTTAACCGGTCTGCGCCTTAGACCGCTCGGCCATCCCAGCTTTTATTGCTCTAAAGCGTTCTAGCTTTCTGTTATTATGGGGTTTTATAACCTTAAAAAACCGCTCTGCGTTGCCCCATCCAGCCATCCTAATCTTGCGTTTGTTACCTTCAATCCATACCTTAAAACCAACCCATTCCATCATAGCCTTTATTTGCAAAATATGTTCGTTTGAGTTTGAAAATATGTCTATTACAGGTTGTCTATAAGCCAATCCTGCTCCGCACTTTCTAACGTATACAGAACCATCTGTATCAAAAATCCCCCTTACGTATGATATCCAGCTATTCTGGTTTTTTAATATGATATCCGGCACTCTGACAATATCCGATTTCTCCCCAATCGGAAAACCCAAAAAGTCGCTCAGAAATTCCTTGGTTCTTTTTCCGCAAACTCTAATACCTAAAACATAACCAGTTTTGTTTGCATAATATCTCTTGATAACTTTCAATTTGATCCCGAAAGCCTTACCGAATAATTTTCTCACATATTTCTCGTAATACTCCACTTCTCTGGAGTCGCCCCTAACCTCCATTACAATACCGCCTTGAGTTCTATAAAGAGTGCCATCACCAGCGAATATGCCTGCCACCTCACCAATTTCTTCTGGCGTCATGTTTGAATGTAGACCTTGCCCATATATCCAGCTAACGGAGGGACCATGCCGCTAGGGCCGCTAGATGTAGTTTCTGATTTTTGACGCCCCCTCGGGGCGCTTATAAATTTAACACGACAAATAGGCTTATATAAGACATTGAGCTTATTAAAAAACGGGGTGGTATGATGGCCATAAGGATCGCAAGCGTTTCTGAGCTTTGGGCGAAGGATGTTTTCACGGACAAGGGAAACTACTGCGGAAAGGTCGAGGATCTCGAATGCGACCTGAGGAGATTCAAGGTAAGGTCTCTGATAATCAGGGCAGTCAAGGGTTCCTACCTTTCCAAGATGCTCGGCGGCAAGAAAGGCATGATAGTCCCATTCCCGATGGTTAACGCTATCGGCGAAGTGGTGATAATCAAGCACATAACTACGCCAGCCAGCGAAGAAACAGTCGACATAGGCGAGGACAAGACCGGCGCGGCAAGACCTACGCCTATGGGACTGG
>Ga0315284_10000645_pt1 | contig 47576 bp, 75 predicted proteins | sample YL17G09_16_MG_FD_203696 | JGI IMG/M metagenome (GOLD analysis project Ga0315284, IMG submission 203696) | Sediment microbial communities from Yellowstone Lake, YNP, Wyoming, USA - YL17G09_16 | ecosystem: Environmental > Aquatic > Freshwater > Lake > Sediment | place: USA: Wyoming | collected...
CCTCCCTGGCTGGCTTGAAGCATGACCCTTGCAAAGGTCGGTTCACTACCATGCCGAGTGAGGGCATTCTCATTTGAATGCATCATCAAGGCCACATTCGCAAGACCACCTACCTAATGGACGTGCCGTCTTGATACAGTCTTCCGCATGACGCCCATACTTCCGCAAAGCTGATTTCAACTCTGCAATTCGGGCACTTGCAATTCCAATACCCATTTCAGCAAGTGCCTCCCAGAATACTACTGCTGCTGCGTCCGGTGTGTAGTCTGGCCCGTATGTGAGAACTCCGTTAGGTCCAATACTGACCAAAATTGAGTTGTCCGACTTTCGGATTTCCAGAACGGTCGGAGGTTCATAGAATTTGCCAATGGTTGTTACTGCTTCTTTATTGTCAGTCATACTAACCTCACCAGTTCTGCACGCTGATTGGATTCTCGTAATTGCACAATGCAATTGCCCGTTCAAATTGCTGTGCCCGCGTCTGCGCGGTGAATGGGAACCAGTAAAGTCGATAGATCGTGGTTGAACGGTCATCGAACTTGTCACATGCCCACGATGACAAGATCGGAACTACACCCTGGCTGTCGCTCCAGATGTTGTAAATCACCGGTTGTGACTCCACAGACAGATTTCCGTGAACCATCAAAATACCTGCACCATCACTACGGCGGGAGACTCCGATGATTGGACTTAACAGTTCAACATCTCGTGCCATCGTGTACATCCATGTGTTTGGATCAAGTCTATATGGTGTGTTGAAAGGGTGTTCCTTCGGAAGTCGATCTTGCATCAAGATTGCGGACTTACCTGCTCGCCAATCCGGAAAGAAAAACTCAGAAGGCAGCTTGAGTATGCTGATGCCCCCAGGTCCGACGTACCTCCCCATGAGAAAATCGAAGTCAAATAGCGAAGGCATCCCGGTAACTTCAACCATGTGAGGATTGTGGATAGAATCCTTTATCCCTCCAGGACGCCCACATCTCACGGCAATATCAGCCTGGACATTGCCGAACTCATCAACTCGGTAGCAGATTGAATAACCGAGCCCCTCCCCTTTGTCTGTGTTCGCTCCGCCGAAAAATTCGTTGACGGGAACATAAGCAAATTGGACACAATAAGGATCGTAACCTGGGTGCTCAAATTGCAACACCCACCCACCAACAAAGTTAGGTTTAGTATCATCATTCTCCCCATCATCACATTGGGGAGTAAATCCGCAGATTGCTCCGGTGGCCAGCGGAGGACAACGACCGTCTGGATCGAGACCACCATTCTTGATGTCAACGATTTCTGGCGTGAAATCGTTTCCGTTGACGATTCCGGATTCATGTTGCCACTGCACAAACGAACAGATAGATCTTGCATTGATTGGTCCGTGGTTGTCACGGAATGTAAGGATACTGCCTGCTCGTTCAATGTAACCTCGAATTGCCATTTTGTCTCCTTCTTTTGATTCTCCAAACGTCATGCACGTACACAGCGATCAACCCGGCGACGACCAACAAATAACCAATGACTGCAATCACGCGTTCCATTATTTCCATGCTCCATGCATCGATTTCCACGTAACTAAAAATGTAACCAGCACCACGAAGTAAACGATCAAGAACACCACCCAACCAGAATGTTTGTGATACCACAGATTGAATCGCTGTGTGTGATACTGCAGTGCGCTCTTACGCCAGGTTTGTTTCACGGCGGCCTCTCTTGGCAGGATATTTCTCTTCGGCACCTGCTTGCTTCATCGCCAGGAGGCGTTTGTCGTCCTGCTCTTGCATGTGATGGATTTCACCTGCAGCGGCCAGAAGCATTTGGATTTCATCCTGGTCTTGACGGCCCAATCTTTTGAGGACAGTAGAGACAGCCGTGTTCGGGTCTGACGACACTCGACGCAGCTGAACTATGACGGGTTGAATGACTTCCTTGAACACCGGTAAACTCAAATCACGGATAGAAATGCTCCGGGCTTCCATCGCTGCTTTCTTCGTGTTGCCGATCTCGACTTTGTTCATCTCGTCCTCTTGATATATTTTTGAAGAGTGGTGGGAAGGAGCGACCAAACCCACCACCCTTGGAACAGGCACATCCAACCAGCTCGTGCCCATCCAAATTCGTCCTATCGTTTTGCTCCTTTTTCCGGACGCTCGAATGCGTACTCGTCCAACTGCATGAAATCTTTTTGAGACAGCTTGCCATCATCATCGAACTTGATGCGCAGGTGGCGTAGGTGATTCTGTTCTCGGTCGGATAGAATGACTTGGTATCGCTCGATGTAATCAAAGCGGAATGACGTCAGGAATGCGCGGACCTGTTTCGGATCCGGCGGCAGATTTTTCTCGATGCTCTGCACGGACGATCGTGGATACTTAGTTCTCATGGTCGCTCCTTGAAAACATGTTCGTCTGACTTATTCTACCACGTGGCGCCGGTCGTTGGACAAAAAGATGTTTTTCTTTTCACACCGCTCCACCATAAAATCACTGAAAAACAGTGATCCTGTCCAGAAAAATATTCAGCTATTTGCCCAGTATAGCTGTAACTGATTGGATTGATAGCAGATATGGACACGAAAATACTCTAAAATTAGCTTTACACTACTTTTATAGTGGAGTATTATTTTCTTGCATCAGATCTTTGACAGCGGGCGGGTCGGGGAAGAGCAACCGATAAAGGCCGGCAGCCCAACCGAAACCCACAGCCGCTGGGGATGAAGCGGGCAGGAGTGGGCAGAGACCAGAACATCCCGACCGGACACCCGGATCCAAAAGCTCAGAGTAGGCGACAGGCCGTGAAACAGGCGGACGCAGTGATCCTGAGATCAATGCTAACGGGCACGCAGCGAAGGGGCGGGGGCGTACCCTGTACCCGATGAACGACGACCGGAATATCCAGCAAGGACTAACGGGTTGCCAACCAGGCAGCAGCGGACGATCAGATCTGTCACCACGGGGATTTGAAGCGAGCGCGGCCAACGTGGCAATCCTGAGATCCTGACGCACGCCACAAACGTGCGCGGCAAAAACTGGACGAGACGGACTCGAAACCATCCGACGAAATCGAGACAACTTTAGATAACAGGTGGTTGGGTCTGAGCGAAAGCTCGACCCGATCCTCAGACGCATTTCATATCTTCTTATATGGTGCAGCTGAGGATTGGGTTTTTCAACCACTGAAAAGGAGCGGACAAAATGGACGAAGTCATAACTTTAATGGAGCGCATCAAGCTGCTCGACGCTCAGCAGGTGCAGGATCTGCTGACCCTGATGGCAATCTACTTCGAAGGGTCCGAGGAGGAGGTGATGAACTTCCGAGCCGACCTGATCGCCAAGAACCTCCACGACGCGGCCGGCATCATCTCGCGGCGCGCGGGCAACTAGTTCGCAAGCTTCTGAGGCGGCTCGAGGGCAGCTTCGAGCCCCTAACTGAAGTGACGAACCCAACTTAAATCAAAAGGAGCGACAACATGAGCTGGAAGAAACCTTACACACCAACGACCGACGGCAAACCACTTCGGATCGCCTTCAGGACCCGCGAGCAAGCGGTGCTCTTCATGTGCGAGCTGAGCGGGCAGATCAGTGACGGCAATTGGGAGAACGCATCACCGCACGATCACTGGACGCCGATGTGCGACGCGGTGATCGCGGTTGATCCAAACTCGCCGAGCATCAACTTCAGGCCTAGGCGCTCTTACAACTTCTCCGACCCCGAGCTGCTAGAGGTTGTGGGCGATCGGATTATCTGGTACGTGAAGTGCGCCAAGTTTTTCCCGAAGCTCACGTTGAGTGAGCTCGAAGACGTTCACTGGGACCTCGAATATCTGAGACCAACCGAGATCACGTGCCTGCTCAAAGCCAGGATCGGCAGGAAAGGTGACCATCTGGTTGAGAAGCGAATGTCGCTCAAGATGCTGACCGGAGCGGAGACGGAAGATGCGTTGGTAAACTGCTCCAACCAGATCGCGAATATTCCATACGACGAGAAAGAACTCAGAGCTGATCTCAATGAAATGAAGAAGCTCGTGAACGGAGCACGCAAGCGCGGGTGATCCTCCAACCTTGGCCCAGTTTAGATCGGGCCCGGGATTGCAGGATTTATCTTGGGAGGAATTTATGTCACGTGAATTGGCTTATCGTTGCCCTTGTTGCCAACATAAGTTGGCATCAGCATCTGGAATGCAGACAGCAACGCAAATTATCCGGCGCAAATGTCCGGGCTGTCGAACGCTTTGGCAAATCAAGATAGTCTCTCACGCCAAGAACATTCACGGAAATGGAGTGTGGTTTGACGTCGGAACGTTCGTGGAGTTGGAAGGGCATGTTTGCATCATCTGCGGCAAGACAAATTGCAGCAGTCGAGAGTGCAGTAAGAAGAGCATCACTTATCCGAAATTCAAAAGGAGCGCAGTGTCATGACAAAAGCAAAAGGCACGAAAGCCGAGGCATCTGCCAAGGCTCAGAAGATCGCAGCCGGAACTATTCAGTCCAAGCTTCCGTTCCTCGGTTTTGCCGTTTGGTGGACGATTCACATGGGGATCGAGCTCAACGGCAAGCAGCTGCTCGACCTACTCACCAAGACGATCGGCGCGCAGTTCATGCCGCCCGAGCCGTCGAAGCGTCGGGCACTCCGCACCGCCCTTGAAGCCGTGGAGCGCGAGGGACTCATTCGCCAGATCCGTAACGACGCCGGCGTGATCGCCTACATCTTGGCCAGGGAAGAGACCGACCGCAAGAACATCGACCTCGACCTGGTCAAAGAGAACATCATCGTCTTTGACACCGTGAAGGGCACGCTGGACGTCAGGATGGCGCACAAGAAAGACGAGATCATCAAACTGTTCGACAAGTACCGCAACCTCTACACCGAGGACATGATTCGCAAGATCGCTCTCCGGTACCTGAACTCGGTCGGCGCGGTTACGATGCGCGACACAGGCGGCATTTACTTCGTCCGCGAGCAGGAAGCGCATGACGCGTTGAAGTCTTACATCCAGGCGGCCGGGTGCAAATTCTACAGCGTCCCGGTGCCGGACGTCGAAGCCGCCAAAGCGACGATGTACGAGGTGATCAAGACCGAGCTGGAGCGTGACTTGGAGCTGGCAGCGGAAGACGTGAAGGAGCAGACGTCCAAGAAAGACATCCGCACCGACGTACTTCAGACACGCATCGAGCGCTTCAAGCTGCTCCGCAACAAAACGGAGATGTACCGGGATCTGCTGGCCGCAGACATCGAGGGACTCACCTCCAAACTCCAGGGCTTGAGCGGCGAGGTGCTGAAAGCCCTCACCGGCGAGCTGGAAAGCTACAAGCAGGCGAAGGACTTTCCCTATCAGTCCCGCATCCAGTACTCCGGGAAGATGAAGGAAACATACGGCGAGCTCGGTGTCGTGGTTGGTTACGTTTCCAACGACGGTGGCGACAACGTGAAGGTACTCTTCGACAAGACCGGGAAGATCACCACGGTGACAGTCAAACAGGTCAAGTTGGTCAACTAGTTCGCAAGCTTCTGAGGCGGGCCGAGCAGATCAGTTCGGCCCCCTGACTGAAGTAACGAACTTTTAACCAAAAAGGAGCGACTATGCCACATTTTGATGAAGATGGAAACGACACCTGGATCTGTCAGATCTGCGGGCAGATTCAAAAACACAATGCTTCTTACACTTGGGCCCCGGAGATCACCGGACATACCAGTGCCGGTGCAACATGTGGGAAGTGCGTAGAAGTTCACAAGGAAACCCAGTTGATCGGTGATGCCCTACGCGCCAGAGTTTCTAGGACAGGGGGTCTCAATATTGAACGGGAAGCCCCGATCAGTCTCTACGAACATTGCCGGATCGAAAGCGGCGGGCTGACCGGTCAGGCGCTTCAAAATTATATCAATCGATATTACGGTCACGGCTAGACTGAGTTTTCAACCTTGGCCCAGTTTTCATCGGGCCTGGGATTGTTAGCTTTCAGATCATTTTATTAACCAAAAGGAGCGAACATGAACTTCAACGAAAAGAACAAGAAGTTGCGAGCAGTAAAAGATGAAGTGCCAGTTCCTGCATCCCACCAGTTGCGGATGAAATTTCAAGCCCTCCAGATTGAACTGAAAGACAGGGTCCTGGAGCGTGATGAGGTCATCAAGGGTGTTTTCATTGCCCTGTTGTGCCGGTTGAACATCTTCTTGCTTGGCTTGCCCGGAACGGCCAAGTCGTATTTGACCAAACTGGTCTGCGCTGCGATCACCGGTGCTGGTTACTTTGAGTACCTCATGACGAAGGGCACGAAGCTGGAGGAGATATTCGGGGCGTTGCGTCTGTCTCTCTTGGATCAGGACCGGTACGTCTTCAACACTACCAACCGGTTGCCCACGGCAACGATCGCTTTCTTGGACGAGATCTGGAAGAGCTGCTCGGCCATCTTGAACGCCTTGCTGAAGGCTCTGAACGAGCACGAGTTCGTGCAGGATGGTGTGGTTGAAAGTATTCCATTACAGACTTGCTTTTCGGCATCGAACGAGCTGCCCGAGGATGCATCGCTGGATGCCCTGTATGACAGGTTCCTGCTCCGCTATGAAGTCGGGTACATCCAGGACGAGGCCAACTTCAAAAAGCTCGTCGGAATGGACGACGACCAGCCGCTGCGGAATCAGATCACGCTGACCGAGCTCGCCGAGGCGCAGGCCGAAGTGAAGCAGATAGACATGAATGACGTGCCGGACATCCTGGCCGAGCTGAGAGCATCTTTCGGCCAGGTCGGCATGACGTTCTCGGACAGGCGGTGGCGGGCGGCGAACAAGGTGCTCCGCGCCAGTGCGTGGCTCCGTGGATCTTCCAAAGTCGAGCGTGAGGACACCGAGCAGCTGATCGCGATCTTCTGGGATCGCCCGGAACAGAAGCGTGAAGTGAAGAAGGTCATCCTTTCGTTCTCCAACCCGGACTTGAAGGTGGCGTTGGAATTGTTCGATCAGGCAGTTGAAATCTACTCGAATGCCATGAAGGCGCAGAACCAGGAAGCCGCCGGCATCGAGGCCAACAAGAAGATGAAGGAGATCATTGCCAAACTGAACTCCCTCATGCGATCAGCTCGTCGAGATGAGATCATTACCGAAGTCAAGGCGAAGAATCGGACCATTATGGCCCGTTGCTGTGGGATGGACTCGTAAACCGGTCAAATCTGCTTTGTGCAGTGTTTTTGCCAAAAACTGAGGTCATTATATGAGAGCAGGCCAGAAAATTGACGGGAAGGGGCTTCCCGAAGAGTTTTTCGGCCTGCTCGCCGCCCAGGAAATCACGGGAAATACAGAAATGGAAGGAGTGTTATGCCAAACCTAGTGACGAACGCGGATTCAATGGATGTTGAATCCTATGTCTCGATGAAAGATAGGTCGGGGCTGGTCCGACAGTTGGAGGCCGGGAATAAGTCGGCCGCTATGGCTGATCTCCTCCTCGATGGGTACTCGAGCTTCATCAAATATGCACCCGAGATCAAGCCGGACATTCCGGCGGAGCGGAAATTGAATGCTCGGGTCATCTCGGAAATAATGCAGCTGAAGGAATTTGAACAGCTTCGGAACTATACCAAAGGGGACAAAGAGAATTCCATCGGGGCTCTCGGAGCTGTCAAGCAGTGCTGGACGAACTTGCCCGAAGAGGTGAAAGAGGAGCAGGAAAAAGCGGAACAGATCGCCCAGCAATTGGATGCGGCTTTGAACGGGGATGGTGATCCGGCTGACGTGCCTGACCTATTCAAACAGTTGGAAAAGGCCGAACAAGCCTTAAACACTCAAATCGAAGAGTATGCCGATGACATCCGCGGGGCAGTCCGACGGGCCTGTGCTGAGGCCGAAGGCGATGCCGCGGATTCAGAACTTGGCATGGCCGCGTTAGGCTGGGGGCGATCGGGCTCCTCAATAGAAGCAGGTTCAGCGGATGACAAGCTTAGGGTCGCTTCGGCATTGAAGCATAATCCGCAGCTGAAAGAAATCATCCGTCTTGCCGGACGGATGACAAACATTGCCCAAAAGAAGCAGCGTCAGAAGATCAATTACTTCCGCACCGAGATTACTGGCATAGAGCAAGGGGATGACTTGACGTCGGTTGTCCCATCGGAGTTTGCTTATTTCGTTTCGAAGCGGAAATCCCTTCATACACTTTTCCTGAAGCGGCTTTCGCAACAGGAACTTGTGCAATATGAAATGTCGAGTAAGGAACCAAAAGCCCAGGGGCCGGTTATCGTGGAGATTGACTGTTCGAGTTCGATGACTGGAGCACCTGATACCTGGTCGAAGGCTTGTGCTTTGGCACTCTACTCGATTGCCCGCAAACAGAAGCGGGACTTCGTTATGGTACTCTTTAACACCGTTTGCATCCGCGAGATCACCATTTTGAAAGGAGAGCACAAGGCGGAAGATCTCATGTCGATGTTGTCGGCCGGGACAGGTGGGGGCACGTCGTTTGAGGCCCCGCTGACCCGGGCAATTGAATTGCTCGAAGTCACGGAGTTTAAGAAGGCCGACGTCATCTTCATCACAGACGGCGACTGCTGTTGCTCCGCCGAGTACCTGAAGAAGTACAACACCGTCCGAAAGGAGAAGGAGGTGAACGTCTACACCATCATGATCGGCGGGTGCGAGACAATGAAAAAGGACGCTGAGAAATTTTCCGATAGCGTTACCATGTTACTCGACCAGCTGGACGAGAATGAGGGAGCTGCTTTCAGTGCGGTTTTCAATATCTAAAATAGTTGGGGCCGTGCGGGGTGACCGCCGCAGGGACTAAACAGGGTGAGCCAGAGTCAAGATAATGTCCGCCGGGACCCCTACCCCAGTTTAATCTTGGCACAGGCTGGTTAGATCAGCCTGAGAACCCGGCTGTTATTCGGTGCCTGCCATATTCGCTTGCGCTGTTGATTAGCTGCCCATGTGGGAGGGTACTGGTGAAGCCTGGACATGTGCCCGGCCTGTGCCAAAAGAAAAGGAGATGATATGCCTCAGCTTGGTTTAGGTGTGATGATAAATATGCTCGGTGGAAATGAAGAATCCATTGAGGCTTTGAGAAATGGAATGGGCAAGGAAATCGCCGCCCTATTCTTGGGTGAGGATTTCGTCTTGCACTTCGTCTTTGCGGACGGATATAAGATGGGAATTCTTGACGCCGGCCAGTCGTGCTGTGAATCCCGCTGGATGTCCACTGACGACGATCTCCCATATTATGTCGGGACATTTCTACAAGACATCAGGGTACAAGACGGACCTGATATTCCAAGTTCAGAAGAACATCAAACTCAGTTTTTGAAGATCACGACTAGCAAGGGTGTATTTACAATGGTCACTCATGTTGAGCACAACGGGTACTACGGTGGCTTTTCGGTCGTGGCCAGGAAGGAGTGAGGATGTGGCGAGTCTACATCCTGAAGTGCCAGGACGGGTCGTTCTACACCGGAATCACCACAGACATAGAAAGGAGGTGGCGGCAGCACCTGTCAGGCCGGGCGAGCAAGTACACCAGGAGCCACCGCCCGGCCTGCATTTATCATCTCTCAGAACCAATGACCCATTCGGAAGCCCTCCGGATGGAGTGCCGGATCAAACAACTCTCACACAATAAAAAGGAGCGAATGAAATGAATAATCCAACGACATTCAACATCGCACTCACGGAAGCCGTGCTGGCGATAGAGGACATGAAAGGATCGATCGAGAAACTCCTCCGCAAAGCGATGTCCATCACGAAGGGGCATTGGGTCTGCACGGATGAAGATGACCAGTTCGGTGCCGCGGTCGGAGCCGTCATGCTCCACTTCGGTGAAGACTCGGAAGAGTTTGCACGTTTGAAGTGGGAGATGGGAAACATCAGCAGATTCAGTGCTGCTTTGTCCACCGCGCAATTGGGAGTTCAGGTCGACATGTCCACCGTGCTCAAAACACACGAAAAGTTCACAGCCATCGGGCTCGCAAAACTCTGGACGGAGGTGAAGTGATGTCTAGTTATGCAACGTTCGTTATTCTGATCTTCAGTGCGGGCATCTTGGTGGTGATCGTCCTGGCCAAGATTGTTTGGTCAATCGAGTGCTGGTTCTATTACTGGAATCAGCGCCGGATCTGGAGGAAATACATTCACTGCACTGAAAAGGAGCGATAAGATGCCATCCACGATGACAGCCAGGTTTTCTGGACACTGCAGACTGTGCGGCAACTCGTTTGCCAAGGGCGAGAGGGTGATCTTCATGGCTCGCGGCAACCAGGTACACACGACTTGCGGTCGGATCGAACGAGCAGCCAACCAAGAGGAGCGAGAAATGAAAACCAACAACACGTGGAAAAAGTTTTACAATCTGCTCAACATCCCCGAGGGGAAATCGGGCACCCATGAAGTCATCCACGAGCACTACGCGGCCGGCGCGTCGTTCGACTTGACCACGCCGCGTGGATCGACCTTCGGCGCACCACGCGGCAAGGCCGTGCGATTTCCAAAAGCCGGGCACTGGCACAAGCTCATCTATGAACATGGGACGTTGATGTCGGATTTACCGATCGAGCAATTTCAGATGGAGCAAGCCGTGCGTGGCTTCCGGGGCAATATCTTGATCGGTGGTCTTGGACTCGGAGTCGTATACGATATACTCTGCAACAATCCAGACGTAAAACAGATCACCGTGGTGGAGAAAAGTCAGGACGTGATCAACTTGGTGGCTCCGCACCTGCCTCTACCGGTCAGTGTAGTTCACGCCGATCTGTTCGACTTCATTCAGCACAGCGTCCGCAAGGGAGAATTCGACCACGCGTTCTATGATATCTGGCAGTCTGACGGAGAGAACACCTACTTCAACACCGTTCTTCCACTTCGATACATCACGCGTGGATTGATACCGAATCACCGCGTTGTGTGCTGGAACGACTCCGTCATGCTCGGTCAGCTCTTCATGGGCATCCAGGGGCGCACGATGATGCGAGAGCAGTGGAAGAAGCTGGCCGACGCGCAGAGTGATGATCTGTGGCTGGGCTGGACGGCGGAGTTTTTCCAGAGACTGCTCAGCAGTGAAAAGAGTGCCGTGAAGAATCCACCAGAGTACGCGAACATCCTCATCCAAGCATATCTCCATCACATGAATGACCTGTCGTGCCTGCCGAAGGCAGTCGAAGTGAACATCAAGAAAGTACTGTCCGAAAAAGAGAGAGAAAATTAGCGGAGGATCGTCGAGGAGCGTAGTTTTGGATGAAGTACGTAGGTCTCTATACTCCACTATCCAAAAACTCAGCCACGACGATCCTCCACGTGTTTTCAGGCGATTTCAAGCACCCACAACCACCCACTCGAAATTTGTCTCGAAAGGAACGATCAAAGTGCCAAAAAAGACAGTTATCACGGTCGGCACGATCGACTCGAAGATCGCCGGTCCATACCCGATCGCCGAGCTGGACAGACTGCTGTCGTACCACCCGACCGGATACCGGTATGAGCCGCACTACAGAAGCGGCCGCTGGGACGGATGGGTTCATCTGTTCTCGACCAAAAAAGAGGTGTTCCCGACCGGCCTGCTGTCAACCGTTCAGAGTCTTCTGAATCTGCACAGACTCACACACGCGGTGAACAAGCGCAGAGAATCGGTGGATCTTCATTCGTATGAAATACCTGGCGTGGAGCTCAGACCATATCAGCAGAAGTGTGTACTGGCGATGCTCCGCCACAAGCGAGGCGTCATAAAAGTACCAACAGCGGGCGGCAAGACGCTGATCGCAGCGGCCGCTCTCAAGGCCTTTGATCAGCCAGCGGTCTACATCGTCCACACGAGCACGCTACTCAAGCAGACGCTGGAAGTCTTCGAAAAGATCTTCCCGGGTGACGTGGGAGTCGTGGGTGCAGGCGAGAAGAAGTGGCGAAAGATCACCATCTGCATGGTTCAGACACTCGTCAAGCTGATCGAGAAGAAGCAAACCACACCGTTCGATGACTACAAGGTGCTGATGTGTGACGAGTGCCACCACGTGGCCAGTGGCAAGCGTGTCGGGTGGTACGTCGCGGCCAGGCAATTCAGAAACGCGTGGATCCGATTCGGACTGTCTGCCACGCCGGTGCTGCGCAAGCGCGGAATGCTCTTGATAGGGGCCACCGGACCACTGATCGTCAACATCCCCATGAGCGAGCTCCAGGACGAGGGGTACATATCCGAGTCCGAAGTGACTTTCTACAAGTATGACCGACGCCGGCTGCTCGACCCGGGCTATTCGTGGCTGGAGGTTTACAGGACAGGGATCGTGGAGTGTGAGAAGAGGAATCAGTTGGGGTGTCGACTCGCGCTGGAGCAGGCGGGCACGGGCAAGCTGGTGCTGATGTTTGTGGAGTTGATAGAACACGGGCAGACGATGGTTGATCTACTGCGAAAGACCGCGCCTGCAACCAGGATTTATTTCCTGTCAGGGTTGGATCAGCTTCGGTACGTTTCCGAGATCAAGCAGTTGGCAAAGGAGAAGAGACTCGACATCCTGATCGTGACCAGAAAACTCTTTGGCGAGGGCGTGGACATCCCGGCCGTGGATGCGCTGATCAGCCTGGCCGGTGGTCAGTCGGTGATCACCTTCACGCAGATGTTCGGTCGCGGACTGCGCATCAGTGAGGGGAAGAGTCACCTTACGTACATTGATTTCTACGACGAGTCACATGACTGGCTGGAGCGGCACTCTGCGAGTCGCGTCGGACACTGCAAGAAGTTGAAGCAGGTGGTGACAATCAAAGAAATCTAACCAAAAAGGAGTGCAACAAAATGAAGACAGAATATTCCATCACCGGAGATTCAGTCATCGGTGGACGCTACGAACAGCAAGACGAATTCATCATCTTCAGCCACGGGTATCAGCAAGTCCTTGCCGTGATGGATGGACACGGCCACGGCGGAAAACAAGTGGCAATCGGTATCAGAGATCGTGTTTTTAAATCAGTAAATGAGATCAAGAAATCGACCACTCTCCAATCACTTAGGAAACTAATCTGTGACCTATCTCACGATATCATAGATGATAGTGGTTCCACGCTGTCGATCGTGGTTGCACAGTCCAAAACGGCCTTGGTTGGAACGATTGGTGATTCCCCGGTGCTGATCAAAGGCCGCGGCGGGAAGTTGTTCGTATCCGAGATTCACAACGCCCGATCCAACCTGGCGGAGCGCGTGGCTGCAGAGACACGCGGTGAACGATATGTCGGCGGATATATGTACTCCGAGGGCGGAGAGCATGGAATTCAGCTCACGCGGGCGATCGGAGACACGTGGGCAGGCTTCATAAGTTACGAACCATTCATGGCCTCCGTCCCGCTCGACAAAGACAGCTGGGCGCTCGTGTGTACCGACGGACTGATCGACGCGACGCAACCTTGGCAAAGCCTGCCGCTGGCTTTGGGGTGGGTCATCGAACAGCTCGACGCTGGAAAAGAGGCAAGCGAGTTGTTGGTAAACCGGCCGGCCAAGTCTGACAACGCCACCGCCGTTGTTTACCACATCAAGAGCGAGAAGGAGTAGATATGCGAGCGCGGTTGATAGTCACATATGAGTGTGAAAAGAACTGCATGGGTTGCTGCAACAAGGGTTGGAAATATGAACCACCCCGACCGATCACGCATTGTAAATACGAAGAGATCATGATCACTGGTGGTGAGCCATTGCTGTTTCCAGATCGGGTGATTGACTTGGTCCATTGGCTGCGCTGGCGTTCGACCGCCAAGATATTCGTCTACACCGCGATGGTGACGGACTTCATCCAAATCGCCGATGAGACAGACGGCATGACGTTGACGCTGCACACTGCAGAGGATGCCAGAGCGTTTGCAGCATGGACTCGGGAAGACGCAAGCAGAAAATGGCTGCAACGATACAAAGGGTCACTGCGGTTGAACATATTTGGGGAGGCGTTCAGAGAACCGAAATTCATTCTCATACCGATGCAGTTCGCAGTCAAGTTGGTCGAATGGATAAAAGATTGCCCACTGCCGCGGGGTGAAGTGCTGCTCAAACTGAACAATTTGTGGACGAGATCTGTATGAAACGGCTCTCATTACCTATGCACCGGCTGTCTCCCCCGGAGCAAAAGCGAGAAATAAGAATTTGGGAGCACTATCTCAAAGATGCAGAGCAGGACGTGAAAGACAATCCGTACGGAGAAAATGGTCGCGGTCTCAGAGCAATACGCGATCGCTACATCCAAATGTTGGAAAAAGCCAAGACTGGCTTTGATCCATTATCTTAACGATGAAAACAAAAGGAGCGCAACACGATGAGACACAAGACGATGATTGATTATTTGACAATGCTGCACTGGTTGGCGAACAGATGCCACAACCGCACCGGTGTTCCAGAGCAGGATCTGTTTTCGGAGGGCAGTCTGGCGATGGTCAAGGCCATGCCCGGCTATGATGCCGGGAAGGCCAAGGTGTCCACGTTCGTGTGCGTGGTCGCGTACCGCAAGATGGAGAGTTTCGCGCAGCGTGAGATCAAAGCCACGCGCAGCCGCGTCGAGCCAAGCGTGCAGATTCCATACTGGAGCAGCACTGAACACGACGTAGAGTTCAGGAGTCAGATCGACACGCTGCCTCCAAAGCCGAGAGCAGTGTGTCAGATGATTCTTGACGACCCAAACCGCTTCGACGGCATCGAGCTGGGTGATCTGTCCAAGCACCTGCGTGACATGGGTTGGAAATGGCGAGACATCAAGTCCAGCGTCGGGCAGATCCGAGAGGCACTCAGAGCCTGTTGAGGAGGATGACATGTGGAAAGTTTACATCTTGAAGTGCGTCGACGGGCGCTTTTACACGGGAATAGCGCTCGACGTCGTACGCAGATTCTGTGAACACCTGCGTGGCACGGCAAGCAAGTACACCCGCAGCCACAGACCGAGCTACATCTATTGGCAGTCCGACCGCATGACACACTCTCAAGCGCTCAAGCTAGAGATCCAGATCAAAAAAATGTCGCACGAGCAGAAGAAGGGATTCGGTGGGTATGTTCGACATAGTCAAACTGTGCCAGAACAACGGGATTGAGTTCAGCACGACTGGCAAGAACATCAAGCCTGGGTGGATCGGACTCAAGTGTTGCTTCTGCAACGACACAAGCAATCATTTGGGTTTTGGCCCGAACGGTGAAGTCAACTGCTGGCGTTGCGGCGGGCACTCGACCGCAGACACCGTGGCAGGGCTGCTCCGAATTTCCAAAGACGAGGCTTGGGCGGTCGTCAAGCAGTACGGTGGTGCACCGCGGAGGGCAGAGGACGGCACGGAAGAACCCGTGCGCATCGGAACAAAGAAATTCAAGCACCCGAGCAGCACCGGTCCGATGACTGGGATTCACCGCCGCTACCTGGAATCACGCCGGTTCGATCCCGACGAGCTTGAGCGCACGTGGAGGCTGCTCGGCACGGGGCCGGTGGCGCTGCTGGACGGGCTGAACTTCAAGTTCAGGGTGATCGCTCCGATATTCTGGAACGGCGCGGAGGTGAGCTTTCAGGCACGCGACGTGACAGGACAACATCAGCTCCGTTACATCACCTGCCCGAAGGAGCGGGAGGTGGTCTTTCACAAAAAAATCCTCTACGGACTTCAGGACGAGTGGCGTGAGACTGGCATAATAGTCGAGGGGATCACGGACGTGTGGCGGCTCGGTCCCAGAGCGTGTGCCACGTTTGGTACGAAGTACACAGAGACGCAGGTGCGGGAGATCGCAAAACATTTCAAACGCGTGTTCGTGATATTTGACAACGAGAAGCCAGCTCAGAAACAAGCCAGACAGCTGGCGGCTGACCTGTGCGCCAGGAAAGTGGTGGCGGACGTCTACAGGATAGCCGGTGATCCTGGAGACATGCGGCAGCGCGCCGCTGATCATTTGGTGAAGGAGCTCACATCATGATCATGAATAGTGACAAACCTCTTCGTGTGGTGGTCTGTGGTAGTCGAGATTGGTTTGACCCCCGACCGATACGGCTGAGGCTCAGACAACTTCCAGCCGGGTCAACCGTGATTCACGGCAACTGCAAAGGGGCGGATCAGCTTGGAGGAAAGATCGCCGAGTCCCTGGGCTTCGCCGTCGTTGTGGTGCACGCAGAGTGGGAGAAACACGGCAGGATGGCGGGTCCGATACGCAACAGCAAGATGCTTGACATGGATCCAGATCTGGTTCTGTGCTTTCACGAAGACATATTCAAGTCGCACGGCTCGATCGACACCGTGCAGAAGGCGATAACTTATGGCATACCATATGAAATCATCAAGCGATGGGAGAAACAAAATGTCAAGAACAAACAGCCGCAGTAAATTGTCGACGTTCGACCAGCGAGTAACTTGGTTGCTGAAGCACCGTGAGTTTTGGTATGACTGGCACGTGAACAACCGAGACTACAAGCAAGCGCACTTCTCAACCACCATGAAGCATCTCATCATCAGGATGCAGGACGCCGGGCTGTTCGCCAAGTCTACGTATTGGCTGGACCCCAGGATGGAAGATGAACTTCACGCCGCCACGGAGAAGATACAGCTGGGCAAACAAAAAATATAAAAAATAATCTACCACTTTGCTTTTTTCTGTGTATAATAGCTGTTCGAAGAGGTCAAAGATCCCATGCTTTGACCTCACCGAATGGTCAGCCCGGCCAGGTTGACTCAATGTGCTCGGGAGGGGCGGAACTAGACACCGCCCCGCCCCTTATGTCTAGGAGCCACTATATGCACCTCCAAACCAATTTTATTTTCCACCCACGCTGGAGATCACTGCGATGAGAAGAAAACTGCCTGAATCACCCTTGCCTCAATTAGAATCAGAATCGGAACCGCTGCAACAATACGACGTCGAACAGGAGCCCATAGTCCTGTCGAAATCACTGCTCGATTTGTTCCTCGAAGACGAGCACCCGTCCGACTTGATCGCGCTCTACACTTTCTACTATTACACCTCGAAGTGGCAGAAGACGAACTCGCCACGGGCAACGACAAACTTCGCCGCCGTCGGCTTGAAGTGGTCCGAGGCACGCATTCGCCGGACGAAGAGCAAGCTCAAATCCATGGGGCTGATCAAGGATGTGATGCGCAGGACCACGAACAACAAATTCGCGGCAGGGTGGTACGTGCACGTCAGTTTTGTGTGGGGCAGGGATGCGGTGAATAAAATCAGGCAGAAGGACGGTAACTGCAACAAAAATAACGGAGGAACCTACCCTGACGATTTTCTACAGGGTAGACAACCGGACACTGTTGAAAACGAGCACCCAAATTCTTTAAGTGCTCTTAGTATAAATTCTTTAAGTGCTAATAATTCAAATTCTTTAAAAACAAAGACCGCACCTGATCCAGCCACACCGCTTGAATTGATCTTCGAAGGACTCCCTGAAGCCTGGCAGAAGGAGCACTCACTTCACAAAATAATCAAGGCATTCATACAGCACCGCGCAGAGTTGACCAAGCTGAAGAAAGCAAAGCCCCTGACTGAAATTGCCTGCCATCGGTTTGCCAATGATTGGAGCAAGCACCCGCTCGACGTCATTCTGAAGTCAATAGATACGTCCATACGGCGCGGCTGGACGGATGTGTTCCCTGAGTCAGTCAACAGCAATGGAAATGGCAACGGTCACCACCCACTCCCTACGTCCAACCGCAGTCAGGTGCCCAAGGTGGCGAACCCGATATATCCCGCTGGCAAGAGCAACACCGAGTTGAATCCAAATTTCTATTCCTAGAAAGGAGCAAGTCATGCCGACGCATGAAAGCAAGTGCGGTTGTGGTAGGGACCTCATGGGAGAGGATGAGTGCAGGTTTTGTCGAAGTCGTCAGGTTGCTTGGCACTCGCTCTCGGCGCGCATACGTGCCGACCTGAGGAAGATTCACCACCCGGAAGAAGCAATAAAGGCAGATCTGGACATCATCCACGAGCCCCTCAAGGGCCGGGGTCTGTATTTTTGCGGTCCGACCGGCTCGGGCAAGACGCTGTATGCGGCGGCCCTGCTGATGGCCAGTTTTGACGTGGCAAAAATTGGGGGACAGAAATTTTTCATGGCGCTCCCGGATCTGCTTGACTCGATCAAGTACACGTACAATGGGCGGGGTGGTTTGGAAGGTACCGAAGGTGAGATCATTCAAAAATACTGCTCTGCGGATCTGCTGGTGATGGACGACTTGGGCGTGGAGCGCACGACTGATTGGTCGTACAATATCCTAAACTCGATCGTCTCACAACGCTATGGGCGCCTTAAGTCTACCATCTTTACGTCGAATATCGATCTCGATCAGCTGGCCGCGAAGTTGGGAGACAATCGGATCTCGTCGCGCATCTGCCAGATGTGCGAGGTGCGACTGTTCGACTACAAGGACATGCGGGTGACACTGTGAAGATCACCACGATGGGAGTGCTGCTGGTTGGTCAGGGTCCGGGGCGCAGCGCCAAGCCGGGCGCCAGGGCGTTCGACGGTCCGGGCTTGAGCGGTGAGAGGTTTCCCAAGCTGCTCGGTGTCACCAGGGTGGAGTTTCTGAACAGAGTCGAGACCGTGAATCTACTGGAGCGGTTCAGTGGGAAGTGTGGGAAGGGTGATGCGTTCGACCTTGGATGGGCTAACCTGAGGGCGTGTCAGCTGATGAATCGTCGGCGAACTATATTTCTGCTGGCAGGTTACAACGTGGCCAGGGCGTTCGGGATCAGGACACGGTATTTCGAGCGTGTGGACTTTTGCAACCACACCACGATGTACGTCGTGCCACACCCGTCCGGGATCAACAGATGGTGGAACGACTTCAATAACGTGGAAACAGCCCGAAAGTTCCTGTCTGAGCTGTTTCCGGGTTTGAAAGCCGGTCAAAACGTCGGCCAACTCGTCTAGGCGGGCCGAAGGTGATTTTATGGGTATCAAGCCGTGGGAAACTACTCGAATCAACTGTAAAGACGAAGGCAAACGATCCTGCGATAATTCATTGCTGAGAGGTAACCGTGGAGCAAGATGATCTGGAAGACGAACACTGGGTGGAGCGGAGGATAGCGATCGGGTTTGTGGTGTCGACCGACTACGTGCGCGGAGTGATCTCGATCTTCAAGCCCGAGTACTTAGAGTCGGCGACGGCACGCACGGTCGTCGGGTGGGTGCTTGACTACTGGGAGAAGTACAGCCGGGCACCGGGTAAGGATATCGAAGGCATCTACATGCAGCATCTCGCGGCAGGCATGGACAAGGACAAGGCGGCAAGCGTGGAAGAAGTTCTCGCCAGCTTGAGTGAGGACTACGATCGAGAGAAGTTCAACGTTGACTATCTTCTGGATGAATCCCGCAAGTATTTCGCAGAGCGTCGGTTGAGACTTCACTGCGAGCAGATCGAGGGCGAGCTGGACTCGGGCAGCGTGGTTGAAGCGGAGCAGTTGGCGACTCAGTTCTCTCAGATTCCCTCAGACTTGAACAACGTGGTGAACCCGTTCACCTCCGAGGCGGTGGAGCGGGCGTTCAGTGACACGGCTCAACCCTTGATGACCTTCGGCCGCGCGCTCGGCTATATGTGGGACAGTCAGTTTGTCAGGGAGGGTTTCGTCGCACTGATGGGTCCCGAGAAGCGTGGCAAGAGCTTCATGCTTTTGGAGATCGCCATGCGGGCACTCATGACCGACTGCAATGTTGCCATGTTTCAGGCTGGCGACATGAGCGAGCGTCAGCAGGTCATGCGCATCTGCATCTACCTGGCTCAGCGAAGCAACGATCCGAAGTACTGCACCAAGATGTACGTGCCGGTCGTGGACTGTGAGATCAACCAGACCGGCAATGCTTGCTGCGACGAGGCACCCGGTTTTAAGGTCTTTGATGACGATGGCATGGATAAAACACACGCGGAGCTGCTCGAAGCGTTCACGCGGAACCCTGACTACCGGTACTGCAAGAACAACTCGTGCCCGTCCAGGCGCCCGATGGTGTGGCTCACGGAACGCAAGGCAGTTGCCCCGCTCACCAAGCACGATGCCAGGAGAGCAATACACAAGTTCAAGGGCAAGTTCCCGAAGTCGTTCAAACTTGCCACGTACCCGAACGAGACTCTGACGGTGGCCGAGATCAAAAGCTTGCTCGCCACGTGGGAGCGGCAGGAGGGTTTCGTGCCCGACGTCGTGGTGATCGACTACGCGGACATCCTGGCACACGACCCCGACGTCTCTCGCATGGACTTCAGACACAAGGAGAACTACAAGTGGCAGCGGCTCCGCGCCCTGAGTCAGCAGCGGAGGTGTTTGGTGGTTACGGCCACGCAGACCGACGCGGACAGTTACAGCGAGCACTTGCTTGGCATGAAAAACTTCAGCGAGACGAAGACAAAATTCGCCCACGTGACGGCAATGTACGGATTGAATCAAACTTCCGATGAAAAACGCATCGGAATCATGCGGGTGAACGAGATTGTCGTCAGGGAGGGTGATTTCGACAGAAAGCACGTGACGTATGTACTTCAGCGTCTGCAGATGGGAAGACCGCTGCTTGGGTCATACTCGAAAAATTATTTTTCCAAATCATCAGATGACTCAGTATAATATGGTTGATTAGGATTGAATCGTGCATTATCCAACCTGAACAGAAAAGGAGTGACAACATGGCACCGAAGGAGAAGGACGCAAAGAAGGACGCAAAGAAGGACGCAAAGAAAACGGAGGAGAAGTCCGTTGCGCCCAAGAAAGAAGAGAAGAAACCAACCGCAGTAAAACCCGCAGCCAAAAAGGCAGCTGCCAAGACCACTGCTGCCCCAGAAGGCCCCAGCCGCAAGGAGATGATCAAGGCCGCCGACGAGATGAACGAGCTCATGGATCTGGATCCGGTCATCGACACCACCCAGCCGGACGACAAGCTCCGGGCCAACATCATCAAGGAGGCCAAGGAGATCGTGCCGGATGATGTGTTCAGCGATGCCACGAACGTCGTGCTGAAGAAGCTGAGCTGTATCAAGTTCGACGAGCCTGCTGCACCCGCGGCGGATGCAAAATCCGCGAACAAAGATCACCCGAAGACCAAGAGTCCCTCGACGCCCAGGGCTCGCAAGACCGACGGTTTGAAGATCCGACTTCTCGTCAAGACCAATCCCAAGAAAGTCGGGGCGGCATCGCATGCGAGATTCGAGCTCTACAAGTCGGGGATGTCCGTGGGCGATGCTTTGGCTGCCGGCGTGACACACCAGGACATCTGGTGGGACGTGAGTCACAAGTTCATCGAGTTGAAGAAGTAGTTTCAGCATGGGCTGGTTGTGAACGGCAGTCGGTGGAAAGCACCGTGACTGATAGCTCCTCATAGAAGGCGAAGGGGTCAGCCAGCCCTCTCGTGATTATTCAACACTACTTTCGAGGCGGATATGAAGCGTGCAGATGTGCTGAAGGCCCTGGAGATCATAAAACCAGGGTTGAGGTCGACCAGTAAGAACATGAGCGACGACCGGGTGTTCATGTTCGAGCCGGGATTCGTGATGGCGTACAACGACTCATTGTTTCTGAGACACCCGGTCGTTGGTCTTGAATTGTCCGGATCCATACAGGCGGAGGAGTTTCACGGCCTGATCGCGCGCCTGTCCGGTGACGATGTTGAGCTGTCGGTGAATGGTAATGAAGTGCGCCTCTCGTCAGACAAGGTGGAAGCTGGGTTCACGCTGCAGGAAGACGTCAAGCCTCTCTCTGATGAGGTATCCGACCACGGCAAGTGGAAGCCATTGCCAAAGACTTTCAAGGAGGCGCTGGAGTTCACCATGATGACGTGTGCTTCGAGCATGGCCCGACCGGAGCTCACGTGTATAAACGTCAGAGAAGATGGTAGGCTGGAGTCGTCAGACAACTACCGGATCAGTATCTACGAGTCCGAGCCGTTTGGTGTTAAGACGTTTCTGCTGCCGTCCGCCGCGGCAGAGGTGATAGTCGGGTGCGAGATCGAGAAGATCGCGGAGGGCAACAGCTGGATTCACTTCAAGACTACTGCTGGCACCGTGATAGGGTGCCGTGTGTTCTCCGAGAAGTTTCCACTGCTTGACAAGCTCTTGAAGGTGTCTGGAACAGACGTCGAGTTTCCGGTATCCGTGCTGGAGGTCTTGGAGCGGGCCGTCGTGTTCTGTGTTGGAATGCCCAAGCTGGAGCAGCGTGCAACCATCACCATAAAAGACAAGGTGATCAAGCTCCGCGTCGAGATCGAGACGGCGTGGTTCGAGGAGGACAAGCGGATGGCGTATGACGGAAAGCACGTGAAGTTCGTCATCAATCCATCACTGCTGAAGTTCATCCTGGAACAGACGCTGGCCTGCACGGTGGGTGAGAATTGTCTCAAGTTCACTGGTGACAGTTGGCAGCACGTGGTTGCCTTGGTGGAGGAGTAGGCGTATGCGCAAGTCTACACCGAAGAAGCAGGAACAAGAGTTGAAAGTGAAGAAGCAGGAGGGACCAAAGCCAAGGCCGCTGCTCTATCCGGAGACGGTTTGGGAAGAGCACTGGAAAGGGATGCCTGAGTATGTTCAGGGGGTGCAGAGTGTCTTCACCTCCATCGTGGTTCACTTTCGGTCGGAGGAGGACCTAAAAGACTTCGCCGCGCGGATAAAACAAAACCTGACAAAGTCGACACGGAGCATCTGGTATCCAGAGCGCGGGTTGCACTGTCAAACCGACACCACCAAGCACTACGTGGATGCTGAAGGGGAAGAGTGACATGAATCCGCGATATCCGATCTACATCGTGTCGAGGAGCAGGTGGGACACACGGATGACAAGCAAGGCACTGGAGATGATGGGGGTGCCATATCGCATCGTGGTCGAGCAGCAGCAATACAAGCAGTACACCGATGTGATCTCGAAAAAGAAGGTGCTTGTATTGGATCCACGATATCAGGATGAGTATGACACCTGTGACGACCTGGGTGACAGCAAGAGCAAGGGTCCGGGTGCAGCGCGGAATTTCGCTTGGGATCACTCGATCTCGATCGGGGCGAAGAGCCACTGGGTGATGGACGACAACATCCGTAGATTCTACCGCTTCAATCGTGGATTGAGGATTCCAGTCGACACGGGCTCGATGTTTCGGGCCTGCGAGGACTTCGTTGATCGGTATGAGAACGTGGCGATCTCGGGACCGCAGTATTACATGTTCATCTCGAACTTTCACGCACTCCCGGCTTTTACGTTGAACACGCGGATCTACTCGTGCAACCTGATTAGAAACGATATTCCATTCCGATGGCGAGGCCGCTACAACGAGGACACGGATCTGTCGTTGCAGGCCTTGAAGAGCAACGTGCCTGGCAAAGATTACAAATGGTGCACGGTACAGTTCAATGTTTTGCTGCAGTGCAAAATGCCCACTCAAACAGTCAAGGGTGGATGTGACGAGGTGTTCTACTCTCAGGAAGGCACGATGCCCAAATCGGTGATATTGACCGAGATGCATCCAGATGTTGCCCGCCTCACTTGGAAGTTTCATAGATGGCATCACGAGGTCAATTATCGAAGATTCAGGTATAACAGATTGGTTCTTAAATCGGGTGTGGTACCGCAGTCCGGGGTGAATGATTACGGAATGATGCTGAGAGATGTTTAGATGCACAGACAAAGATATAGTCTGTCCTCACCCTGGGTGAAAGTCATAGAAAGCTGGGCGAAGTCAAGTGGTGGGGCAGGTGGAGAGGATATGCGTTCTTTCCCGAGACTGAGACAGTGTTTGAGAAGGTGTGCTTGAGAGACATCGCACAGTTTTGTGAAGACGAGACGAAGCTGCACAGGATGAGGAAGTGAAATGGGTGGCTTTTTCGGTGACATCAAGACTGGCGCGGTGAGCACGTCGCCGCAGTGCTCCAAGTGTAGACTGTGTGAGGGTGTGAAGAGTCCGCGCATGAAGCCACACGGCCGATTTGAAAAAGAGATCCTGTTCGTCGGGGAGGCGCCAGGAGCCACCGAGGATGAAAATGGCAAGCAATGGCAGGGACGGATGGGGCACGTGCTCGAAGATGCCCTTGCCAAGCTCGGGGTAGATCTGTTCGAAGACTGCGCAAGCATCAACTCCATCAACTGCCGCCCCACGAACTCGGAGGGCAACAATCGTGCACCCACTGACAAGGAAATCAGCTATTGCCGTCCACTGGTCTTCAACGCCATCAAAGGGTACAAACCCAAGGTGGTGATCTTGCTCGGAGGCTGCGCCGTGACCAGCCTCATAGGTGCTCGGTGGACTAAGGACATCGGCACGGTCAGCAAGTGGCGTGGGTGGACGATTCCAGACAGGGAGTTCGGGTGCTGGATCTGCACGACGTTTCACCCGAGCTACATAGAGCGAAGCAGCAAGCAGCCAGAGATAGCCACCATATGGAAGTCGGATCTCAAGGCTGCTCTGTCTATGGTTGATAAACCATTCTCCAAGTTCAAAGATGAATCCACGCAGATCGAGATCATCACGGATTTGAACAGGCTGGAGGCGCTTGGTGATCCCATCGCATTCGACTACGAGACTACCGGATTGAAACCGCATGATACAACAAAACACTTCATACCGTGCATGTCGGTCAGCGACGGCGCGAAGACGTTCGCCTTTATGCTGCCTGGAGACTCTATCGGGCTGGCCAAGGTGCGGCGGATGCTCAAGTCAAAGCGGGGAAAGATCGCGTCCAACATCAAGTTCGAGGACACGTGGTCGTTCAATATTTTGGGCTATCGACCAAATAACTGGATTTGGGACACGATGCTGGCGAGTCACGTCCTCGACAACCGCCCAGGCATCTGTGGATTGAAGTTTCAGTCGTTTGTGCGGTTCGGCGTGTTGGGCTATGACGATGAGGTTTCACCGTTTCTGAAAGCCACCGACAACAAGAACGGCAACGCGGTGAACCGTATCACAGACTTGATCAAGACCGAGGCAGGGCGCAGAAAGTTGCTGATCTACTGTGGAATAGACAGCCTGCTGGAGTACCGCTTGGCGATGGCTCAGATGAAGGAGATGAGAATATGAGATCAGCCACTGTATTGGAAAAGATTCCAGCTTATGGTCGTAGAATACAAACCGAATCATTGTATCATTCGTGCTGTTCAGATCCGTATTCACATTCAGAACATTTAGAATTTGATTCTGTCATGAAGAATCTGGAGTAGATGGAGATGGTCAAAATTGAAAACAGTGTGGTTCGCAGAACAAATAAGAGCACGCCATGGCGCTGACGCGGGCGGACGCATACAGACTTTTTCACGATGGCATACTGGCGTTCTCACGTGCAGAGCAATGCGGGATACGGATCGACTTGGTGTACTGCGGGCGCAAGTACAAGCAACTGGGTCACAAGATAGAACTGCTCGAAGAGGACTTCCGACAGACAAAATTCTATCAGCACTGGCAACACGTCTACGGACTCAAGACAAACATCCACGCCAACGCTCAGTTGGCGCACCTGCTCTATGACGTGCGGAAGATCGAACCGATCAACTTCACGACATCTGGCAAGGGGTCAGTGGATGAAGAGACGCTGGTGCAACTTGACATCCCCGAACTCGCGGGTCTGATCCAGATACGACAGTTTGGAAAGCTGAAGGACACGTATCTTGAGTCGCTCATGCGTGAGCAGGTCGAGGGATATGTTCACTCGTTCTTTAACCTTCACACTGCGAAGTCATACAGGAGCTCATCAGACCGACCGAATTACCACAACTTTCCAGCTCGCGATGAAGCGGCGATGCGCATAATTCGGGACGCCATATTTCCAAGACCGGGACACCAGATAGGCCAGGCTGATTACGGTTCCATTGAAGTGCGGGGTGCTTGTTGTTATTGTCAAGATCCCAATCTAAGGAAGTACATCGAGGATCCCACGACGGACATGCACGGTGACATGGCCAAGCAGATCTTCAAGGTGAAGGACTTCAACAAGAAAACACCTGAGCACTACGTTCTGAGGCAGGCCTCCAAGAATGGTTTCGTGTTTCCGGAGTTTTACGGCGACTATTTCATCCACTGCGCCGAGAACATGGCCTGTGGCTGGTGCAAGCTTCCGAAGGGTAAGTGGAAATCCGGGCAAGGAATTTCCATGCCACAGGGCACGATATCGGATCACTTGATGAAGCAGACGATCGAGGTCGAACGCACGACCAGCAGCGGGAGGAGAATAAAGGAGGAGATCCCGATCGACTCGTACGAGGTGTTTGAGGAGCACGTGCGGCAGGTCGAAGATGACTTCTGGAACCGCCGCTTCAAGGTGTACCAGGCTTGGAAGGACAGGTGGTGGTCACAGTATCAGAAGAAGGGATATTTCGATCTATTGACTGGCTTCAGGTGCTCCGGCGTGATGCGCAAGAATGAGGTCATCAACCTGCCTGTTCAGGGGGCGGCGTTTCATTGTCTCTTGTGGGCATTCATTCGTTTGGATGCCATACAAACAGAGGAGAAGTGGCGAAGCCGTTTGGTGGGACAAATCCACGACTCGATCGTGCTCGACATACATCCGGATGAGAGAGATCACGTGCTGAAGACTGTCCGTCGCGTGATGTGCAAAGATTTGCGGAAGGCGTGGAGCTGGATCACGGTACCGCTCGACGTGGAGATCGAGCTGTGTGACGTCGACCGTCCCTGGAGTGAGAAGAAAGCATATAAAGTGGTAGCGTAGGGGGTGTGTAATGCTGGATCCAGAGATGTTGCAATTGTTGAAAGAAGTACCCGCAGTACCAGAGAAGCTGTTTCGGGATATTTATAAGAATTCGGTGATCACCGGCTCTAAGGTTCTGGGCGGTTTCATCGAGGGCACATCTGATATTGATTTGATTGTGCCTCACAAATTCATATCTGAAGATGATTTGAGTGAGTATGCCGTTGGTGCTTCTGGAGCTGCTATCGACATGGAGCCTGATTACAAGCGAAGTTTCTATATTCACACTCAAAATGGAAAGGTCTACAATATTCTCATCATGCACTCCGATGAAGAGTTCTGGATATGGGTGACCACGACTACACTTCTGAAGACCTGAGCGACAAGCTCCCATTAATTGCCAAGAGCAGGGACATCAGGATCAGAATATTCTGTAAGTTCCGAAATGAATTAAAAGTTGCATTGGCCCGAGTTAAAGAGTTTATTGAGAAACCGAGTATTGCTGATGACGATCCACCGTTCTAGTATTTGACGGAAAAGGAAGGAATCACATGGAGCGAGAGAGCAAGTTTGTTCAGCTCGTGGCCAACGATGGACTGCTCACAGCGTTGGACGAGGATGGTGATGTGTGGACGTACATTGGTAATGCTTATGGATGGCGTCCGATGAACATGACGCGGCTGTCAGACAAGACCGCCGGACGCATGATGAAGAGCAAGTACAAGTCTTCGTATCGGTCACCACGTCTCCGAGATGACGATGACGATTGATTATTGTTGAACTTTTGTTGAAAGTCAACACCGCTCTTGAGAATAATAAAGTGAACTGGAGATCATGATGTCGCTTTATCACAGATACCGCCCTCAAGTTTTTGATGACGTGGTTGGCAACCAGCAGACCGTGAACACGCTGCAAGCCGACCTGGAGAAGAAGGACCGACCGCATGCCATGCTGCTTCACGGACCGACGGGCTGCGGGAAAACCACGCTAGGCAGGATCACAGCCAGCGTGCTGGACTCCAAGGGCAGAGACTTCAACGAGATCGACATCACGGACCTCCGCGGCATCGACAATATAAGAGAGATCAGGCAGCGAAGTCAGTTCAAGCCCATGGAGAGCAAGTGCACGGTGTGGTTGCTGGACGAAGTGCACCGTGCCACACCTGATGCCCAATCAGCGCTCTTGAAGATACTCGAAGACTCTCCGGCACACGTGTACTTCATCCTGGCCACCACTGATCCGCAGAAGCTGTTGCCGACGATTCTAAGTCGCTGCAGTCAGTACGAGGTCAAGCGGTTGGATGAGAAGCAGATGTTTCGTCTGCTTAGGCGTGTGGTGAAATCAGAGGAGCGGAAGTTGGATGACTCGGTGTACGATCAGATCGTGATGGACAGCATGGGCCACCCTCGCAACGCTCTACAGATCCTGGATCAAGTGCTCGCCGTGGACGAAGCGCAGCAATTGGAAGTCGCCAAGCACTCGGCCGAGCAGCAGAACAAGACCATCGAGTTGTGCCGTGTGCTGATCGACCGGGCACACTGGAAGAAAGTGAGCTCGGTACTTGGTGGACTGAAGGACGAGGACCCCGAGAAGGTGCGCTACGCCATTCTGGGATATTGTCAAGTTGTTGTTCTCAACAGCTCCGATGAGTCGAAGAGAGATGTAGCTGCGATCATAATCGAGGAGTTCATGGCCCCGCTGTATTCATGTGGGGCTGCAGGTCTTGTTTTTCATTGCTACAGTGTCACGAAGAGGTGAATCATGAAGACGAGCGAGCCGGAGAGCGAGAAGTTGAGATACAAGGATGAAGTGAACATCGACGAGTCCGCACTGGACGTGTGCTGGCTCAAGCAGCCTGATCTGATGCAGAAGTATGGACGCAACGCGGCTCAGATGCAGCGTCTCTACGACAAGGCCGAGGAGAAGCTGGAACTTTGCGTGGCGGATCTCGACGCGATCATTCGGAAGACACCCGAGGCGTACGGGATAGATCGGATCAGCGAGGAGAGAGTCAAGCAGGCCATAAAGCTGGTCCCGGAGTGGAAGCAGGCGAACGATGCTTTGATAGAAGCTCGTTATGAGCTCAACGTAGCCAGGGCAGTGGTAAAGTCGTTCGACCACCGCCGCGATGCCTTGGAGCACCTGGTCAAGCTCCACGGACTTCTGTACTTCGCCGGGCCCAGAGTTCCGCGCGACTTGACGAAGGAGTGGCAGAAGAACAAAAGCCAAGAGAACAATGATGCCGAGGTGGCCGCAGCGGTGCGGCGTCGTCGGTCTTGATCAACTTTTCATTTGATGCAAAGGAGACAACGGATGAAACCGAAGATGAGCTTCAAGGACAGAGTGGGCGCCGATAACGAGCGCGAGAAGAGCAGGGGAAGCAGTGGACACCTCGCTATTCCACGCGACATCACTATGCTGAAGGTGGCCGGCGGTGACAAGGTGAAGTTCGACTTTTTGCCCTATGTCGTGTCGGATGAAAACCACCCTTGCCGCAACGACGAGAAGGGTGTGGCTACACCAGGGGATGTCTGGTACCGCAGACCGTACAGGATGCACCGCAACATCGGTGTCAACAACAGCGTCATCGTCTGCCCGACCAGCGTGGAGAAGAAGTGTCCCGTGTGTGAGTACCGGTCGAAGCTGCTCAAACAAGGGAAGCAGTTCGATGACGAGGAGGTGAAGGCCGTCAAGCCGAGCGAGAGAAATCTCTACGCCGTCGTGCCGATCGGTCACAAGGAGTACGAGGAGGAAGTTCATCTCTTCGACATCAGCCGCAGGTGCTTCCAGGACAAACTCAGAGAAGAGACAGACGAGAAGCCGGAGTTCAGGGCGTTCTTTGATCCGTCGGAGGATGGCTTCACGGTTGCGATCCGTTTCAGCGAAGAGCAGCTCGGCAAGAACAAGTTTGCCGATGCATCCAGGATTGACTTTGAGCCACGCAAGGAGGGCTACGACGACAAGTTCCTGGAGGGCGTGCCGGATCTCGACAAGATCTTGATCATTCACCCGTACGAGAAGATCCGCCAGATGTTCTACGGTGCCGGGAAGGAAGCTGATGAGGTGGATGATGATGATCCGCCGTTTGATGCCGATGCTGCTCCGGCTCGACGTGGCAAGACTGAATCACGCTCTCGCCGCGATGAGAAGGAAGAGGAAGAGGACGACAAGCCCGCTCGTCGTGTCAAGAAAGAAGAGGACGAGGACGAGCCGCCCAAGAAGACCAAAAAGCCTGCCGATGATGACGAGGATGAACCACCGGTGAAATCCAAGCGGGCCACAAAGAATGATGACGAGGATGAGCCCCCTGCCAAATCAAAAAAGCTCTCTGACGACGAGGACGAGCCGCCCAAGAAGTCTTCGCGAAAGGACGATGACGCTTGCGTCGCATGCGACGGAAGTGGCGAGAACAGCAAAGGTCGCGTTTGTGCGCCTTGCCACGGTACCGGCAAGAAGGCCGAGAAGGAAGAGGACGAGGACGACAAGCCCACCGAGAAGTCTGGCAAAGAGTCCACGCGCAAGAGCAAGGACGAGTGTCCGAGTGGACACAAGTTCGGCGTCGACACCGACAAGAAGGATGAGTGTGACGCATGCAAGGTCTGGGAAGCATGCTATGACGTCAAGAAGGCCGCCAGAAAAGCTGGAAAGTGAGGGTTTGTAAATGAGCACGGGCATGTTTGAGCGGGAGAACGTGTTGGTTGGGGGGTACGTCTCCCGCTCGGCATCCGAATTATTCAGTCTCGCGGTGCTGAGCGAGGACACGACGCGGTCGAAGACAATCCGCAGATTAGTCGATGAGTACGTGACACACCGTCAATCTGCCGATGAGCTCGTAAACTACGTGGCTGGCGCGCGCGTCGAGCACTGGTGGAAGGTCATTCAGTTCGGCAGGAACCGGCTCACGTTTGCTCACTACCTCAAGGACACTGCGGTGTGGCTACACAACAGAGCGATTGGTCCCGCGTACGCTGGTAAGATCATCAACAGGATGAAAAAAATATATGCCAAGAAGACAGTTCAAGTCTGAAGACAAGTTGAGCACGCAGCTGCGCGAGCACACCCGTGAGGAAGTCAAGCCGGAGCGTGTCTATGATGGCAGTGATGACATGGTGATCAGTACTGGTAGCACGCTGCTTGACCTAGCAATAAGCGGTGGTAGATTTTCACGTGGGGGGCTGCCGGGTGGCATCCTGGTGGAGATCTTCGGTCCGCCTTCGTCTGGCAAGACGGTGATGCTCTGCGAGATAGCTGGAAACGTACAGAGACAGGGCGGCAGCGTGCTGTTTTTCGACCCTGAGGCGAGGCTCAACAAAGAGTTCGGACAGGTGATGGGTCTGAATACGTCCAAGATGGAGTACGAGAAACCAGACACGATACCGTCCGTGTTTCGTCCCATACGAAAGTGGGAGCCCAAGTCCTCGAACAAGAAAATCGTTCACGGCGTCTTTGCTGACTCACTCGCTGCACTCTCTACTGAGATGGAGATGGAGGACGAGGATAAGATGGGAATGCGCCGCGCCAAGGAATTCAGTCAGGAGCTGCGCAAGACGTGTCGCATCTTGACGGACAAGAATTTCCTGATGGTGGCCTCGAATCAGGTCAGACAAAACATGGATGCTGGTCCATACGGGTTGAAGTACAAGAGCCCGGGTGGCGAAGCCATCTCCTTCTATTCGAGTTTGCGGCTTCGCTGCATGAACCCTGAGAAGCTGCGGCGCAAGAAAAAGATCCGAGGCACCGAGTTCACTCGAACATACGGAGTCGAAGTTACGGTGGAGGTCTTCAAGAGCAGCGTGTGGGCACCATACCACACTGCACCGGTCGTCATAATATTTGACTACGGCGTCGACGACATCCGCGCCAATCTACAGTATGTAAAGACGGTCACGCAGAGCAGCACCTACGTGGTGGGCAATGACAAACTCAGTCTAGCATTAGACGACGCGATCGAAGAGGTCGAGAGCGGCCTGGTCAAGAAACTCCGCGATGAGGTGATCGAGTTGTGGCACGAGGTCGAGGAAAAGTTTATGGTGAAACGACAAATCAAGGAGCGAGATTGAACGAGATTGCCCGCCGTGCAGTGGAGGTACACCACTGACGTAGATTTATTCCGTGGGGGTCTAAGGACATTCACGGTACACTGGCCACGGCCACGGCGGGCAAAAAAATTTATAGGGGGCAAAGGATCATGGGGGGGAACGTGCAGGGCGCGATACCAAAACAAGCCTCGTTGTCCATTCCAGTCACGATATTCCAATGCGGCAAAGCCCCCTTCCACTTTCGAGAGGCAGTGCGATGAGGCAAACTACCGTGTGACTGATCCGCCGCAAGCTATACACAGTTCAACTTTTCAGTCTGGCTGGGCAAGTCGGACTTTGTACCAACAAAGACAGTTTCGTGATTGACTTCTTTCGAGCATTTCCGACGAAGCGTGCGGCGCAGAGATACATCGATGAGAATTATGGCCCGAGTAAAGATCTTTTCACACCCATTCCATTCGTACCGAGGGAATCATGAGAAGGCAAAAGTCATCAGCAACGGAAACCACGATCGTGGGGATCGACCTGTCCCTGAACGGTACAGGCATCTGCAGTGATGCTCTTCAGTCCGAAGGATCTGAAGGTGGTAAGTGTTTGTTCACTATAACAGCGGGATTCCTATTTCGTGAGATCACGTTCAAGAGTGTCACACCGCGGCACGAGAAGTGGGCGAAGATACGTGGTGTCATTCGTCAGGCCACGTCCGCTCCAGACACAGTGGTGATCATCGAAGGATACGCATTTGGTGGACAGGGCAACAACGTGATCTGCGGGGCAGAGATCGGCGGCATCGTCCGCATGGACTTGTTTACACGTGATGTGCCGTTCGTGGAGGTGCCTCCGTCCACGCTGAAGAAGTTCGTGTCAGGAAAAGGAAACATCAAGAAAAACCTGATGCTGAAAGAAGTCTACCGAGTGTGGAACATGAATCTCGACAGTGACAATCTGGCCGATGCCTTCGGACTAATGAAGATCGGTCAGGTGCTTCTCAAGAGAGAGACGGCTACCAAGGCTCAGCGTGAGTCACTCAAGAAGGTGGAATGGGAATCTGTCGTGAAAAACATGAGGTAGTCGTGAGACACCGATATCCATTGCCGTTCTTGGCATCCAGCAAATCAAAGCCTGCACCAGACACAGACTTCATCGTCGCCTATGCAGCCGCGTTCAAGGACTCTCAAGCACGCAAGTACGGCAAGGGTCACGGCGGGAAGGGCAGGATTCCGTGTCCGATTTGCAGAACAGTTGGCAGAGACGGTGTGTTGGTGTATCTCGTGTCATCCTACAGCGGGCACTTGCGTGGACAGTGCACCGAAGATGGTTGCGTGAATTGGGAGGAGTAGGTAAATGGACATCATAGTGGCACGTGAACGCTTCAAGCAGTGCAGACTCCAGTTCAGAGACATATTTGGTCGGGAGTTGAGTGACTTTTGGGATGTCCGAACACCACTCGGGCTGTCTCTCGGATTCGACATCACAAAGTTTGACAACGAGGTAATTAAGTCCGGCAAGAAAGCAATGAGCGCTGTAGTCCTAAAATGGTGGGGTCATGCAGGACACGAGCTGGTGAAGAAACTCATCGGGCTATAATTAATGCAGATGGATTGTGCTCACTTCATCGTGTACGAAGTTAAGAGAAAAGAGAAGACAAAGTGATTTATAAACTCACGCTTCGTAACTTTCAATCGCACGAAGACACCACGCTGGAGTTCAGCCGCGGCATCAACGTCATCGTGGGTTCCTCCGACGTGGGGAAGACAGCCATCCTCCGCGCGCTGCGGTGGCTCACATGGAATCGCCCTCAGGGACACGCGTTCGTGAGCACGTGGGGCGGTCCGACGGCTGTGGTGATAGAGACTGCAGAGGGTGACAAAGTTGAGCGCGTCAAGGATGAGTCGGACCGATACATCGTGGGCAAGACACCGCTGGCTGCAATAAGAACCGACGTGCCGGAGGAGGTGTTCAAGACCCTGAACATGTCCGAGCTCAATTTTCAATCTCAGTTTGACCAGCCATTCCTGTTGACCGACAGCTCCGGTGCCGTGGCACAGCACTTCAACTCCATCGCGCACCTCGACGCCATAGATTTGGGGTTGAAAAACATTCAGCAGCAGATACGTCAGTTGGATGCATCCATCGTGTCTGGATCTGCGCGTGCGGTTGATCTGGAGAAGCAGCTCAGCGGCTACGACTATCTAAAGGACATGGAGACTGACGTCACGCTTGTCGAGGGCATGGAGAAGCAGCGTGTCGCTTTGATGGTGAGTTGGTCACGTCTGGACACTGCTCTGTATGAATTGAAAGCAGTTGATGCAGAGATCGCCGATCAGCAAGTATTGCTCGATCTTTCTGATTCCGTGGATCTCACCTTCGACTTGATGAAGCAGCGTGATGAAGTAAAAGCGAAGTGTGCATCCTTGAACAACACCCTGAACGCGCTGGAAGAAACAGAGACGGTAATTGACAGCCAGCAAAAGTTGGTCGATCTCTCTGATTCTGTGAGCAGCACGCTTGACTCCATAAAGCAACACAAGGAAACTGAAACAAGGTGGGCCGCTCTGTGCGATTCGGTACTGAGGATCAATCGACTGGATGAGCAAGTTGAAGATCTGAACAAGTTGGTGGACTTGGAATTCGATGTAGGCTCGCTTCTACAGCTCGTTGAGTCAGGCAGGAATAGTAACACACGGCTCGGCGCTCTGAAAACACTCCTGGACGAGGTAGACGATAACAACAGGCAGTCGAAAGCGACCTTGGAAATGCAAAACAGGTTTGAGAAGATATTCCACGACAACATGGCTGTTTGTCCGCTGTGTGGGAAGTCACAATGAGAAGAAACAACAGCATGCTCAGAAAAGCCGACGCGATTCTCACTGATGACTGGCATTTGCGGGATGACCGCCCGGTGTGTCGCACGGACGACTTTGATAAAGCACAGTGGGAAAAGGTGTCGTTCGTGGCGCAGCTCCAGATCAAGCACGACTGCCCTGTGATCCACGCCGGCGATCTGTTCGATCACTGGAAGCCGTCTCCGTATCTCCTCAGCAAGGCGATTCAGTATTTGCCGGCCAGATTTTATACCGTAGCTGGACAGCACGACATGCCACAGCACAGTTTGGAGCTGATGGACAAGAGCGGCATCAACGTGCTTGCTGTGGGAAAGCATATTGAGTTGTTGTCAGGTGGGCACTTTGGCATGGAGCCGTACGTTTGTCCTTACCTGGAGCGTGGTGGTCGTCAGATCATGGTGTGGCACACGCTGACGTGGTCGGGTACTCGCCCTTGGCCCGGGTGCGAAGATTTGTCAGCTTTGGAGTTGTTGAAGATGTACCCCAAAGCTGATCTGATCGTGACCGGTGACAATCATCAGACGTTCGTGGAGGAGTACAAGGGACGGTTGCTGGTGAACGCCGGAAGTCTCATGCGCACAACCACCGATCAGATCGGGCACCACCCGTGTGTGTTTCTGTGGCACGCGGATATGAACACTGCCGAGCCGGTGTACTTGCCGATCATGGACGACGTGATCAGCAGAGAACACTTGGAGAGGAAAGAGGAGCGCGACCACCGCATCGACGCATTCGTGTCCAAGTTGGTGGAGGATCACGACGCTGGATTGTCGTTCGAGGACAACCTGCGTGAGTGGGCGAAGAAGAACAGGGTCAGGCAAGGCGTGATGGACATCGTGTGGAAGGCGATAGACAAGGAGTCTGTATGACAGAGAGGGAGTTGCTGGACATAAAGGCAAACATCGAGAAAGCCAAGGCGAAGGTGTCGGAGCTGAACGGAAAGCGGCAGTACATGATGGACGCACTCCGCACCGAGTACGACTGCAAGACCGTCGCTCAAGCTCAGGACAAAGCGGAAGAGCTGGCCAAGGACGCGGCCGGGACTCAAAAGAAGATCGACAAGAAGATGGCCGACATAGAGGAGCGCTACAATGCCGTGTACTGTAGAGACGTTGCGCAATCATCTGGAGCAGCAAAAGGGGCGCGCCCGTCAGATCGAAGATGACCTTGCTCGCACCAAACGAGACATAGAAGCAAACAAGAAAAGCCTCCACAAGCACGAAGAGGCTCGCGAAGTCATACGCACCGTGGGTTTGGCGACGCAGCAACAACTCACTTTCCACATCTCTGACATCACCACGCTGGCTTTGGAGGCGATATACCGGGAACCGTACAAACTGTCTGTTGAGTTCGTGCAGAGACGCAACAAGACGGAGTGCGACCTGACGTTTGAGCGCGATGGAAACAAGATCGACCCCATGTCGGCGTCTGGTGGTGGTGCAGTCAACATTGCCTCGTTTGCTCTCCGCATAGCATCGTGGTCGATGCAGCGTCCGAGATCCAGGAGTGTGATAATCTTGGACGAGCCTTTTGTCAATCTATCAGCCGACTTGGTGCCTAAGGCTTCTGAGATGCTGCGACAGATCAGCAAGAAACTCGAGCTTCAGTTGATAATCGTCACGCATTCAGATTATCTGATGGACGAGGCAGACAAGGTGTTTCGAGTCACCAAGCGCAAGGGTGTGAGTCAGGTGACGTGTTGATAGAGGAGAAGATATAAATGGTGGAGCAGTTGTTGGAGATAAAGAAGTGCCTCTTGGCTGACAAACTGCTGGTTGGAGAGATGAGAACGGCGGTTGAGAGTCTCGGCAAGAATCCCAAGCGTCCACTTGGCAAGGTGAATTCATGGTGGTGGTGGCTTGAGCCCGTTCACGGGTGCAATCTCGCGTGTGTCTTCTGTGGTATGCGGCTTTTCAAGAGGAATGATTGGCGCTTCGTGTCGATGGAGACGTGGCGTGTCACCATGAACATCATCGCCGAGCTGTCTCCGTATGGAAAAATAGGAATCGTCGGTGCCGGAGAGTCCACGCTGCATCCAGATTTCTACGAACTCGCCCGCGTGGTGGCAGCCGCTTGGTGCAGCGCCGTCTGTTGTGACTTGTAGACAGCAAGTGCGATATTTTTATAGGGGGGGAAATCTATGTTGCCTGAAAATAATGCATACGCCATTGTTGCCATGCGGACGATTCAAGACAATCCAAAGTGTGTGGCCAGAGTCATCATCCACAATGATGGTTGGGTTCAGATCGAAAAGATGACTCGCAAAAGTGTCATCGAGGAGTGGAAGTCAAAAGCGATCCGTCTCAGTCCGATGGATGTTCAAAGAATGATTGGACTGTTCGCCGATCCCAGCAAGTTCATGCCTGAATACGATGCTTCGCAGCCAGAACTTGATCCGCCATCCTGCGCTGGCTGCGGAGGAGAGATGTGCAAGAATGAAGAGGGCGGAGCTTGGACTTGTTTGAATTGTGGAAAAGGTTCAGGAGAGTGATAATAAAATGGCAGACAGAATCGGTGGGCACGTTGAAATAGGGACCAACGGAAAGGGTGAAGTTGTTTTCAATCATCCAGCCATGTTGGTTGACGAGAGTGGAGATGGACACATTATCTTCTCGCCGAATCAGGCCAGGGAGTTGGCTGCAAGTTTGCGCCGCAAGGCGGACGATGCCGAGGCTGAATTCATCGTAATTCACAATGGTAAGCTCAAAAGTGAATAGTTGAATTATTAAAAGCGCTTTACTTGTAGTCGACCGAGGGTTTATAGTTATTACCGACTTTTTGCACTTGTTCGAGACTGTGTCGCACAAGGCTGGTGAAAGCATGAGATACTGATGAGATCACGTCGAACAACACGACTTCCTTTTGATGAACAAAAGCATCGACAGCTTTTTGTCTGAAGTACAGGACGATCACGAGGAAGAGAGAAAACCTTTTCAAACTCTCAAAAATCGAAGGTGCTCAGCTTTTGCTATGATCGAGATCAAATCAGAAACCAAACTGCTTTGGGGTCACCCATTGAAAATATGGGACACGGGGCGCGAGATCAGGGTGCCACAGTTCGTGTTCCCGGTTCTCAATCACGCCGGATGCCTCATGGACAACAAAGCCACGTTGCTTCCCATCATCCTCTTGATATTCGATGACTACGAGCAACACGCGTTGCTGATAGACAAAGAGGGTCGCAACATAATGCTAGTGTTGGGGCCGGATCTCTCTGGCCCGGCCGAGTGCAAGTGCACCTGCAAGACGTGTCGAGAGCAGCATCAACCAGACGACGACACACCACTTCCGCAGCAAGGAACCCGCAACAGAAACGTAGATCCCCGACTCAGTGACAAGCTGGTCAGAGAGTTGACCGCCAAGAGGAAATACAGGTGAGAAAAAAGTACCCGTTCGATCTCGAGCCGAAGACCGCCGTGGCCACGGTGCCCAAGAACGGCAACGGGCACAATGGAAATGGAAAGGACAGTGGCAAGAACGGTGGTCCCCTCGATCTGAACGAAGCCTTCGCACTGAACGCCGAACGACAACGCCGCATCAACGAGGTCTTGATCAAAGCGATGGAGGCCGAGGGCAACACCTCTCCGAAGGTCGAGTTTCCCTGGCTCGGCAAGATCAAGCACCCGGGCAAGCGTGCCTTCCTGGCCATCTACGGACGCACGGGCAACATGACGTTCGCGTGCAAGATGTCCGGTGTGACCCGCAACACGGCGCGTGGCTGGGCCATCAATGATCTCGAGTTCAAGGCCATCTTCGAGAACGATGCCAAAGAGGCAGCGTGCGACTATCTTGAAAAAGAGGCGTGGCGGAGGGCGACCGAAGGCACGATGAAGCCCCAGTATCATCAAGGCAAGGTGTGCGGCTTCACGCGGGAGTTCTCGGACACGCTGCTCATATTCCTGCTGAAGGGCAACAGACCGGAGAAGTTCAGAGAGAACGTCTTTCTGCCTGGAGCAGGCGGGCCGGTCGAGATCAACATCGTCTACAAGGACACGGGAGGTGGGAATTGACGCCGAGGTGCTCGATGTGCCGCAGGCCTGGGCACTTCAGGGTGGCGGAGATGCGCGGCTTCAGGCGGGACCAGCCGGCCAGATACTGTCGTGAGTGCCTCAAGATCGTCGAGGAGTCCAAAGAGACCTACCACGAGGGTCTGGCCGAGCCACCGCACAACCACACCACGCTGTCCGTCGTGTGCGTGGTGGGAGGGTCGATAAGGAGGGGGTTCGCGTAGGATCATGAGCAGAGATCGCATGACGGACCTGACCGAGGAGGGGATCTGCGGGGTGTGGTCCGAGCCCACCGCAGACTCGATCATGGAGACGAGGAGGATGGGCGACGCGCTGCTCGGCAAAATTGACCGCACCAACAGGACCGTGATCAACATCATCTTACCCAGCGGGCGCGGTGCAGGCAAGACAGCAGCAATGAAAAAGGCCTTGGGAGTGATCGACATCGACAAACAGGATTATCAAATACGCGACGCACCGAAGGGCCTGTCAGAATGAACAACTGGAATCCAACGTCCTGGCCAGCCATAGTCAAAGGCGACGTCGAGGGGCACGAGTTCCGCGGGAATCAGTACACCGCGGGAGTGGAGAGTGCAAGAAGCACGGTTGTTGCGCACGGAAAAGAGACAGGCAACGAGCGCGTGATCGTGCTGGATCAGCATGGTGGCGTGGTGGGTGATCAAAAAGGCCACTTCTTTGGAGCCACCGTCTCGCAAGAAGTGGAAGCAAAGATGAAGGATCCCACAAATCAATTGTCCGTGGTCCACAACCACCCGGCGGGCCGATCACTCTCTGGTGGCGACGTGCGGTATCTGGCGGAGCACCCCGGGGTCAAGTCCATCGAGGCGGTGTCTCATCACGGGGCCTCGTTTCTGGCGGAGAGGGGCGGGAAGTTCAACGCCAAGCAGATGGGAGAGCAATACGACCGCGCGTACAAGAACGCAAGGGAGTCGCTGCTGAGGGACAGAGACGACGGGAAGGTCCTTCAGGATGATCTGGAGCACATGGTGGATCACGCCACGGTGGAATCTTTGGGGCGCTCCGGCAAGTTGCTGTACTCGGCCAATCTTTCAGGTCCGATGAAAGATTCGGTGGACAAGCATCCAGCCGAGTTCGAGAAGGCAGTGAGGGCGGCGGTCAAGAGCGCGTATTTCAAGAAGAGTGAGGGAAACGATCATCGTAGACGAAGCAACAAAGATCACCAGAGAGGAGTGAGACAAGATGGTGGAGTGGGGCTTGGTGCCGCTCCTACAACCACCAATGCCTCCTCAATCATTGGGCAGGGCCATCGGTCACGTTGACATCATTCGCGCCATACGTATGACCAGCCGATCAGAGACACCAAAAGAGACACTCAAGTCAGACAGAGGTATTTCACCCGACACCAGCCACACATCCACACAGCAGAAGCCGTCATCTATCCATACACCGTAGTCATATACTCAACCAAGCAGAGCACTCATAAAGAGGGAGAGCAGAACAAGGTGCGCAGAGGCTACAACACGCAGCAAGAGCGCAAGTACAAGGTGGAGCTCAGTGATTGCGCGCTGAACCCGCAACAGAAGCTCTTCATAGACTGCACGGCCAAGCGAACGGTGGTCAGGGCAGGCAGACGGGGCGGCAAGACGAGAGGTGTGTCGGAGAAAGCCGTGAAGCGCTTCCTGCAGCCGAAGTTCAACAGAGTTCTGTACGCGGCGCCCACTCAAGAGCAAGTCGAGGCCTTCTGGTTCAGGGTCACGTCGATACTGCTGCCACTGATAGACGCGGGCGTGTTCAAGAAGAACGAATCCGAGCACACGATAGAGCGCCCTGGAACACTGCAGCGCATCAGGGCGAAGACTGCGTGGAACGCGGACACGTTGAGGGGCGATTTCGCGGACTTGCTCATACTGGACGAGTGGCAGTTGATGTGCGAGGACGCGTGGGAGTTGGTGGGCGCTCCGATGCTCCTGGACACGAACGGTGATGCAGTCTTCATCTACACTCCACCCAGTCTGTGGACGAGACGAAAGTTCACGAGCAAGGCGAGAGACCCACAACACGCTGCCAAGATGTTTGCTGCTGCGAAACAAGAAGAGCTCAGAGCGTCGACCGAAGGGCGAGAAAGCAGATGGAGGGCGTTTCACTGGAAGTCGAGCGAAAATGGCTACATCAGTGCGGAAGCACTCAAAGAGATATCCAAAGACATGACGTCGATAGCAAAGCGCATGGAGCTCGACGCCGAAGACGTGACCGAGGCACCGGGAGCGCTCTGGACACGCGACATAATAGAAAGATACAGATTGCCCGTCGCACCGCCTGAGTTCGACCGCGTGGCGGTGGCCATAGACCCTTCCACCACGTCGGGTGGAAACGAGGCCGGCATCATGTGCGGTGGCAAGACGGCCGATCACGGGTACTTGGTGGAGGACGCGTCCATGCAGGGCAGTCCGCTTGATTGGGCCACCAAGGCCGTGCACGTCTTCAAACGACACAAGGCGGACTTCATCGTGGCGGAGAGCAATCAAGGCGGCGAGATGGTCGAGACCACGATACACATAGTCGACGGCAACGTGCCAGTCACGCTGGTGCATGCCAGCAGGGGCAAACAAGTCAGGGCAGATCCGGTCAGTGCACTCTATGAGAACGGCAAGATGCACCACGTGGGCTCGTTCCCCGAACTGGAGGACGAGCAGTGTCTGTGGGTGCCAGGGCAGCCATCTCCGAACAGAATGGATGCACTCGTGTACTTGGCGACGCACCTGCTCATAGAGAACGCGTGCTCGGGCTTTCTGGACTACTACAGTCAGAGAGCTGAGCGCATGGGCAAAGAGCAGGCAAGGGAGCAAATCAGTGCCTAAAACGAAGAACACGTGTATTCAGGGGGCTGTCATACACCCAACAACTCTTGGAGGCTCGCCTGGGTGCGGTTGTTGGGAGATAGTCCGTGGGTTTATACGTCTCGCCCGCGTTGCAGTCAGCCACGGACTGTATACAGTGTGTGACCACAGTCCGTTCTGTCGCACACACACCTCCACCAGGCAGAGTCTGGTGACCTGTGACGCGACACCTCACCCCCCTGCTGCCTATAACCAGCCACCGATTCGGTATAGCAGTCCTTGGGTCCGAAGGTTTGGTGGTGTCAAATGAACCCTCGTTCTGTCATACATATGGCGCGGTGCAGGGAAGCACGTGTCTCGACTCTGCAGCATGATGTTCGAGGGCGACAAACGGACTTTGGTTCTGTCACACGTGATGAAGTTGATGAAATGCATCGGAGTGAGTCTGCTTTGCGTCTTTGATGCTGCTGTATACACCTTTGCACATCTTGTTGTTGCTTTGTTCTTTGTTGTTGAGTCGTTCTCTGTGGTTTGCACTTTGACCTTCCATGATTTGCTCTCCGGTGAGCGGCCGTGACGGTGAAACGGTGAAATAGATCATATGAGGAGCTGATATGAAGAACATGAAGTTAGGAAGACATGGGTTTATCGGAACAGTAGCAGGTATCGCGGTCGGGGGTAAAGATTGGCTTGAAGGCCGCGACCACCATCTCTCCGGTGAGTACGCAGGTTGACCCGCCCATCGACGAGGACGGACTTTCGTTCAGCCCGAGCATGAGCCCATCGGATTCGTTTTCGTTCGGGCCGGATGGTGAGGATTGAAGTGAAATTGATTTCTTTACTTACGCTGGAAAAGGAGAAACTGAGATGATGACATTCAGAAGTTCACGAATCATTTACTACGGGCCCCATGCCTGTGAGCGGTGTGGGCGAATGATCTGCAAGATGGCCTTGGAGAACGGTGGAAACGCATTCGATTATCCCGATGGTCCGATTTATCCGAATACCGAGTGGCACCCTCACGTCTGCGATCCTGACACGCCCAAGACAGAGAACAGCGCGCGGGCCACACTGCGCACGGATCCACCCACTGGCAGCGTGAAGATCCCTGAAGTAGATACGAACACACCCATCGACAAGGCGGTCTTCGGTGATGCTCAGTGTCAAATCACACTGACATTGACCAAGCAGGGGCCTTCTCAAATGATGATTGAGACTTTCTTCGAGCCTGACAATCCATATCACATGTGGCCGGCAGATCACTATGAACGGATGCAGGGTGCCCTCAAAGGACTCTTGCAGCAGATGGAGGATGGAACAGTATGACCCGCCTCGGAAGATCGATCGAAGACAAGAACCTGTTGTTGAAGGAGCTTCACGAAATCGAAAAAGCAGAGAAGTCTGTTGATCAGATGTCGCCGGAGCAGCTCTTCAAGGCAATGCTCCCTATCTCTGGCACGCCCCGCAAATCCAAGCCAGGAGACAGGATAGAATTCCCGACCGGCCGGACCTACAAGGTCGGTCCCCGTGGCAACCTGATACGCTTGCAGGAGGAAGAATCGTGAAACCCACCATCGGCAGGATCGTGCATTTCAAAGGAGAGAGCGGTGTTTGTCTGGCTGCGGTAGTGACCGCCATCCACGACAATCAAGAAGAGATCGAGCTGGTCGAATTTTTTCCTTATCATCATGGCAGTATACACAGTCATCACAGCCAGTCAGGCGTTCGCTTTGGAGACGCGGTCGGGACCTGGCACTGGCCCGAGCGGGAACCTGCGGATGTCGTCGCCGTCGATTGCAGTGCTCAACCGACGGCGGTGGAAGATTCTTCTGCTGGATGTGCACACCGTCGGATCACGATCGAGTTGAACGAGTTGCCTGACGGCGGCGTGCACACGACCAGGATCGTGGAGCCAGGAACGCCGTTCAAGGATTGGGACGCCCACCACGTGAAGTGCCTGCTGCAGGAGTTGATCAACCTGACGCGGGACATGACGGAGCATCGACGTGACTGATTCCCAACGCGAGCATTGCATCGAGGAGGGGATGCGGGAGGTCGCCATCGTCTCCCGCATGTACGTTCGCGGCAAGTCTCACGTTGAACTCGACGACATCCGGCAAGACGGGATGGTGGGGATGTTGCAAGCTTTGGTGAAGTTTGATCCGCGGCGAGGGACCAAGTTCGCGTCCTTCGCCAACCGTCGCGTATCGGGATCCATCCTGGATGGTGCTCGAAGGACAGACGTGCTCGAACGCAATCATCGAAAGCGAGTCAGGGCTGGGATTGATCGATCCCCGTCGTTCATCCATCTCGACGATTCGGACCACACCGTTGATCTCCCGGTCGCCTCGTCGGCTCACCAGATCGAACTGCAAATAGATCTGCGCGCTGCCGTCGCTCGTTTGCCTCGGCTTCTGCGCAGGGTCGTCACGATGTATTATTTCGACGACATGCCCATGCACGAGATCGCCCGTGTTTTGGGGGTGTGCAACAGCTGGGTGAGTCAACTGCTCTTGGAAGCACGACTTCGGCTGAAGGAAATCCTGGAGGCAAGGCAAACAAGATGAAAGATCTCACTGAATTGAGAAAGGAGTCGTCATGGTGACCGAACTGAAGAAGCAGGAAGAGGAGCCCGAGGGCAAAGTCGACGTCGAGGAGGGATCTGCCGAGGAGAAGCTGGCCTTTCACCGCCAGCGGGCCGACAGGTATCTCGCGCTGGGCTCGACCCGCCTGGCGAAGCACCACACTGAGATGGCCAAGAAGTTCGAGGGTGAGATCGCGGCCAGGCAGGATCTGACGAAGGGCGGCCCTGGGTCTGGAAACTTCGGGCATGAGGGGCGGCCAGGCGAGCAGGGTGGGTCCGGAAGCGGGTCCGGCGGTGGAGGAGCGGGAGAATGGTCACATCTATTTCCGATTCGAGAGCATGAACTTCACCCTGATCACCACGATAAAGGGCATGAAGACAACCGCATGGTGAAGGTGGGAGGTGAGAAAGCTGGATATGCCCGTTTCAAGGAGGACAAGAATAAAGGAACGAAGGGCTGGGTTGCCCACGGTCCAAATGGCAACCCTATCACTGGTGTCAAATATCCGGACAGGGAAGGTGCCGTTCGGGAAGTTATCAATCGTCGTATTGAAAATAAAAATAAGTCCGAATCCTCCGACCTCCACGAGCACGACCAGATGTTTGCCGGCCACCAGCCCCTGCCCGAAGCCTCGGCCCAGTGCGGCGCGACCCACGGGGACTTTCCCGCTGCTGTTCCCCTGGCGCAGACGTTTCACGATCTCGCCCCGGCCGTCCAGGCTTCCGATCACTCCTCGATGTTTACCGGCATCAGACTCGCTCCCGAGACGAACGTCTTCAAGGGGCTGATCATGAAGGGCGGGCCAGGCTCGGGAAACTTCGGACATGAAGGCAGGCCAGGCGAACAGGGCGGATCGGGAGGAGGAGAAGGCAGTTCTGGTGATGGAGATAAAAAGGAAGGTGATACTGCACGCGGTCCAGCTTTGACTGAGGCGGGCTACAAGCAGCGCAGTGTTCCTGCTCGCCCGGATATGGCTTATTATGACAAGCCGGGGCAAATGGAATATCGTGGTAAGACCGTTAGTGGGATGCATCAAATTTCAGTTGATAAAGAGACAGGCAATTGGAATCATGACTTTAAGATAAAAACATCCAATCCAGACTCAACTGCCGTTGGCAGCAGTACTTCATATCTTCGAACGGTTTCGGTATCGAGTGGAAAAGGGGGTGACAAGAGTCTTCAATGGTATCTATCCACAAAGAAATCTGAATCCTCCGACCTCTACAAGGATGACTTCTACCTCCCTCCTGGTGTTGACGTAATTCCTGCTACTGCGGATTTAGCGTCACTGATCCCCGAAGGTAAAGCTGAGACGGATATGTCCGAAGCCGCCCTCTCCACGCAGGGCAACTCGGGCAAGACGGGTGAGGTCATCGTGACTACACAGGAGTTGACGGACAAGAACATCCTCGACACCGCTCCCGCGGAAGAAGTCTTCACTTCACCTGAAAAGCCCCGCCTGTTCAAGACCAAGAACGACGGCGTGATTCAGACCTACCGGATTCCGACGGGCTTCGTCGTCGAGTACAAGGACAAGCTCGGCGCCAGGTTGGAGCACCACGAGTTCTCCACCGATCGCTCGGCGCGGGACACAGCGATCTATCTGGTGGCAAAGAAATAACGAAATGAAACTCTTCGGACTTTGGATAACGACCGACGCGCTGCAGCGCAGGCTGATCCGCGCCGTCAGGCATGAAGTCGAGATACGGACCATCAAGACTTGCGCTGATCACGTCCGGCAGATCTATGAAGACAATCACCTTGCTGGCCACCACAACATCGACAAGCGGATGGCCTTGCAGGTCGCCGAGGCATCGCTGAAACAGCTGTACAAAGACACGCAGGATCAATTCACACCACCACGGGAACCTGTAATTCAAGAATGATCATGGAATCTGAAAAAGTACCCGTAGTCCAACAGCATGATTGGGCTTGGGCGATCACTGATGAGCAGAAGCGCCCGGATGGTATGTTGCGCATCCGGTGTCAGACGGATGGATCGATCTTGGTGATACCGGTCGAGGAGATAAAACGCATGGAGCGGATTTATAAATCGCTTTGGATGAGAAGGAACTGACCCGATGGCTGCCAGCATCAACACCAATCTGGTTCGTAGAACGGACATGTCGGAGATCGCCAAGAATCCAGGAGCATATCTGACCGCCCGCAGTCAGTCCTTGGCGGGTCAGGCCGCGCAAGCCCTCGGTGGTTTCTCGACGGGCTTCATGCCTCCGGGTGAGCCGTTGGCGCCTTACGAGCGGGACATGGCGAACACCCGCAAGTGGGATTATCCATCGTCGTACAACATCCAGTTCATGCCACGGGCCGGACTGACGGGCTTCGACGTTCTTCAGGCGATGGCTGCTTGGGATCCGGTCAGGTATTGCATCGAGGCGAAGAAGAACAAGATCAGAGGACGTGAATGGGCCATCGTGCCGATCGAGGCAGAACGCGACAAGATCGACAAGTATCAGGACAAGATGGAGGCGTTGACTAAATATTGGATGAAGCCGAACGGCAGGGATTCGTTCGCTATCTGGATCGCGGCGTTTCTTGAAGACTCGTATCTATACGACGCGGCGACGATCGCCCGCTGGCCGACCCGGGATGGCAAAGGTGTTGCCGCGCACGAGGTCTTGTCGGGGAGGACGATCAAACCGCTGATCGACGTCACTGGTCGCCCGCCCGCTCCACCCTACCCGGCGTTTCAGCAGATCATAAAAGGTGTTGTCTATGAGGGCTTCACCCAGGATCAGATTTTGTACTGCGTTCGGAATCCGTCGAACGACAGTCCATACGGCATGTCTGAAGTCGAGTGGCTGCTGCTGAACATAAACATAGCTCTTCGTCGGGACATCTATGATTTGAACTACTTCACACAGGGAAATGTACCGGCTGGTTTCGCCACGTTGCCGAAGGAATGGTCGATGACGCAGATCATGGAATTCACGGACAAGTTCAATGCTTCGATCGTGGGTGATCCGAATCTTCGCAACCGCCTTCACTTCATGCCCGACGGGTTCAAGCTGGAGCGAATGATCGAGCGTGACATGTCGATCAAGGTCACGAAGATATCCGAGTTCATCGTCCGTAGGTGTTGTGCCATCTTTCACACCAGCCCCACTCCGTACGTGTCACAGATGAACCGGTCCACGGCGGAGACAGCCGACACGGCGGAAGACGAAGCCACAGAACCACTCTGGAACTTCATCGAGGATATCATAACGAACGAAATTCAGACCGTTCAGGGCATGCCACAGCTTAGGTTTATATTCACTGAAGAGCGGACGACGGACGAGAAGGCACAGGCCGAGAAGGATGTCATGCTCGTCAAGAGCGGCATCATTTCCATCGATGAGGCCCGGATGAACGCCGGCAAGAAGCCCATCGGGATCCCGAATGGTATCATGTCGCCGACTGGCTTCATACCGATCGAGGGCGAGGCGAAGGATTATCAACAGCAGTACAAGAGTTATTTCGAGAAGCACCCGAATCAGGATACTCAGACCGAGACCACCGCAGCAGCCACCGCATCAATGCAAAATCCAACCTTGCCCGAAACGCCGCTTAGTACTAAACCGGTCGTGCCACCCGCAATAGGTGTCAAGGCCGCGCCGCAATTAAAACCTGTCGTTAAGCCAGTGGCCGGCGGTAAGGCAGGCCCCCCGGCCACGAAGCCCGAGTCCAAGGCTTTGGCTGCAAAGACAAAAGTCGAAAAAGGTGACGGCAC
>Ga0315284_10000646_pt1 | contig 47555 bp, 49 predicted proteins | sample YL17G09_16_MG_FD_203696 | JGI IMG/M metagenome (GOLD analysis project Ga0315284, IMG submission 203696) | Sediment microbial communities from Yellowstone Lake, YNP, Wyoming, USA - YL17G09_16 | ecosystem: Environmental > Aquatic > Freshwater > Lake > Sediment | place: USA: Wyoming | collected...
ACGAGGTCCGCCAGGCGATGTCCGGTCCGGTGCGCGCGATCGTCGAGGCCGCGCGCATGACGCTCGCCGAGGCCCCGCCCGAGCTCACGCACGACGTCCTCGAAACGGGGATGTTCCTGACCGGCGGTGGCGGGCTGCTGCACGGGATGGACCTGCTCCTCGCGCAGGAGTGCGAGGTGCCCGTGCACCTGACGGAGCGGCCGCTCGAGACGGTGATCCTCGGGGCAGGCGCGATGCTCGAGCACCTAGACGACTACAAGAGCGTGCTCCAACTGGTGAAACGCAGATGATGTTCTGCTCGCGGCCGAGGTCGCTTACTTCGCCAGGTACCTCGCGATCGCCTGGTTGATGAGGTGGCCGGCCTCGTAGATCGCGCCGGCGAGGATCGCCGCGGAGAAGGCGACCGTGACGAGCAGCCCGAAGAACCCCGCCACGCGTGTGGTCCACGGCGTCCGTGTGGAGGGTGCGACCCTCACGTAGGCGAAGGAGTCGCCGGGCGCCCGGGCGACGGCCCCACCGGGGGCGGGGTCCTCCGCGGGCGGGTGGGATCCCGACGCGGCGCGCACACGGCGCTTGCGCCGTCGCCACCGCTTCGCCGGGTTGGTCGTGGGCTCTGGGGCGGGGCCGAGGGCCAGCACCTCGTCCTCTCCGCTCCATAACGAGACGGCGTAGACGATGAGGCCGATGCCGACCGCGATCCCGATGATGGCCATGGGGTGCATGTCCACTCCTAGGACCCGGAGAGTACCGCGGGTGGTTCCCCAACGGAACCTCGGGGCGCCCGTAGCATGAGGCGGTGCGCATCGCGAAGAAAGCCCTGATCTTCGCCCCCCCGATCCTGATCCTCCTGCTGGCGGGCTCGGTGTGGCTGCCGCTCTACTCGATCGGGCCCGGTCCGGCCCGTGAGGTCGAGCCGCTCATCCACGTGTCGGGGACCCCGACATACCCGACGAACGGCAGATTCGTGATGACCTCGATCGTGTTCGACCAGCTCACCGCCCTGGGAGCGCTCGCGGCCTGGCTGGACCCGAACCGCACCGTCGTGTCACGGGAGAACCTGTATGCACCGGGCGAGACCGTCCAGCAGGAGCGGGTCCGTTCGATCTCGCAGATGGACCAGAGCAAGCTCGACGCAACCTTCGTCGTGCTCGAGGGCCTGACCGACTACCCGAAGGACCACCGGCGGGGCGTGCTCGTCGAAGGCGTCGTGTCGGGATGCGCGGCGGACGGCGAGCTCTACCCGGGAGACCTGATCCTGTCGATCGACGGGGAGCGGATCGACGGGCGTGTGGACGCCTCGAAGGTGATCGGGGCGGCGCGCTCGGGCTCGGCGCTCGCCTTCGACATCCGCGTCGACGGCGAGAGGCAGGCCATCGACCTCGTGCGCGAGCCCTGCGGAGACTCGAAGAAGCCGCTCGTCGGCGTCCAGCTCATCAACAACTTCCCGTTCGGGGTGTCGATCTCGAGCGGCGACATCGGCGGACCCTCAGCCGGGCTGATGTGGGCGCTGGGGCTGTACGACCTGCTGACCCCCGGTGACCTGACCGGCGGCCGGATGATCGCCGGAACGGGGCAGATCGGCCTGGATGGGACGATCTACCCGATCGGCGGCATCGGGGAGAAGATCGTTGCCGCCGAGCGCGCCGGCGCGGAGGTATTCCTGGTCCCCCAGGAGAACCTGAAGGATGCGCAGGCCGCGGACCACGCGGGGATGCAGCTGGTGCAGGTGTCCACGTTCCAGGACGCGCTGGGCTTCCTGAAGGGTGGCTCCTAGCCGGCGCCTGACGGTGGGCGGCTCGGTCCTCCTTCCGGAGGGCCGGTGATAGGCTGACCGCGCTCCCGCGAGATCCGGAGAGGAGAGCGTTGGCACGGGTTCCTGGCGCCGATGTGCGTCGCCGCTGGCCGATCGTCGTCGTGGCGATCGTCGCGCTGCTCCTCATCGGCCTCTCCGCGCTATCCGGCTTCTTCGTCGACCTGTTGTGGTTCCGGGAGGTCGGTTTCACCCAGGTCTTCTGGACGATCCTCCGCACGAAGATCGCCCTCGGGCTCATCTTCGGCGCCGCGTTCTTCGCGCTGCTGTACGCGAACCTGTTGGTGGTACGGCTGATCACGCCGCGCTTCCGGGCCCTGACACCCGAGCAGGAGATGATCGAGCGCTATCGCATGGCGTTCGAGCCGTACGCCTGGTGGCTGCTCCCGGTCTTCGCGGCGGTCATCGCGGTGTTCGTCGGGTTCGGCGTGACGACGAACTGGCGGACGTTCCTGTTGTGGCGCAACTCCTCCGGTGTCACGTTCGGCACCCAGGACCCGCTGTTCCACCGGGACGTCGCGTTCTACGTGTTCAGCCTGCCGTGGCTGAAGTTCGTGCAAGGCTGGCTGTTCTCCTCGCTCGTCGGCGTCACGTTCATCACCGGCATCGCGCACTACCTGTGGGGCGGTATCCGCCCGCAGGCCCCGGCCCTCGGCGACAAGGTCACCCCCCAGGTGAAGGTGCATCTGTCCGTGCTGCTTGGAGTCATCGTCCTCACGAAGGCGTGGGGCTACTACCTCGGGACGTTCGACCTGCTGACTTCGCGGCGCGGCGTCGTCATGGGAGCCTCGTACACCGATGTGAAGGCGCAGCTGCCCGCCCTCCGGATCCTCGAGTTCATCGCCATCGCGTGCGCCGTGCTGTTCCTCGTGAACATCCGTATGCGCGGATGGGCGCTGCCCGTGATCGCGGTGGGGCTACTCGCGCTGGCATCGGTCACCGCCGGCGCCGCATACCCCGCCTTCGTGCAGCAGTTCAAGGTCAAGCCGCAGGAGCTGCAGCGGGAGCGCCCATACATCATCGACAACATCGCGGCGACCCGGACGGCCTTCGGGCTCGACGTGATTTTCCCCGAGCACCCGACGGTGGCGCCGGAAGTCACGGCGCAGCAGATCAAGCAGAACGCGGCCACGATCTCGAACATCCGACTGTGGCGCCCCGACGTCTTGAAGCAGAACTTCGAGTCGCTGGAGCGGATCCGCCAGTACTACGAGTTCCGCGACGTCGACGTCGACCGCTACGTGCTGAACGGTGAGCACCGCGTGGTGATGCTGTCGGCGCGCGAGGTCGCGCAGAACGGGATCCCCGGCGGTGGGAAGACCTGGCAGAACCAGCATCTGTACTACACGCACGGCTTCGGGGCCGTGGCGGCCCCGGTGAACGCCGCGACCGCCGAGGGTGCGCCGGACTTCACGCTCCAGGGGATCCCGCCGGTCGGCCAGCCCCAGATGCTCGGGAACGGGCAGCGCATCTACTACGGCGAGTCGAGCGAGGTCCCGTTCGTGGTCGTCGACTCCGGCATGAAGGAGCTCGACTACCAGGGGACGCAGACGAACGAGCAGCCGTTCACATCCAGCTACGAGGGAGCGGGGGGCATCCCGATCGGCGGCTTCTTCGAGCGGGCGCTGTTCGCGTGGCGCTACCGGGACATCAACCTGCTCATCTCGAACCTCGTCACCGACAACAGCCGGATCATGATCTATCGCGACATCAAGGAGCGGGCGCCGAAGGCGGCACCGTTCCTGGAGTTCGACGGCGACCCCTACGCTGCGATCGTCGACGGCAAGCTCGTCTGGATCTGGGACGCGTACACGACGACGGGCCAGTATCCGTACTCGCAGGAGGTCGACCTCAACGACGTCGTGACGCAGGGGACCGGCACGCCGCCGCTGACCGGCAACGTGAACTACATCCGCAACTCGGTCAAGGTCGTCGTCGACGCGTACGAGGGCACGATGACCTACTACGTGTCCGACCCGAACGACCCCATCATCCGGGTGTGGGAGAACACGTTCCCCGACCTGTTGAGGCCGCTCACCGACGCCTCGGCCGACCTCATGGCGCACTTCCGGTACCCGGAGAACCTGTTCCAGGCCCAGGCTGCCCAGTACGCGAACTACCACGTGACCGACCCGAGCGTGTTCTACGGACAGCAGGACTTCTGGCAGGTGCCGCCGGACCCGACGGCCACGACCGAGGGCGTCGCGATGCGCCCCTACTACGTGCTGATGCGCCTGCCGGGCGAGCCAGACGAGAAGTTCGTGCTCATCCTGCCGTTCACCCCGCAGGGCCGGCAGAACATGGTCGCCTGGATGGCGGCGAACTCCGACCCGGGCGCGGAGTACGGGAAGATCGTGAGCTATGAGTTCTCGTCCGGGGCGAGCGTGGTCGACGGGCCCGCCCAGGTCTTCTCGCGGATCAACCAAGACGCCCGGTTCTCGCAAGAGCGGACGTTGCTCGGCCAGGGCGGATCCACCGTGCTGTTCGGCGACTTCCTCGTGATCCCGATCGACACCGGGCTGCTGTACGTGGAGCCCGTGTACGTCCGCTCCAATCAGACCAGCGCGATCCCGGAGCTGAAGCGCGTAGTCGTGGTGAACGGCGGGAAGGTCGGCGTCGGGTACGACCTCCGCACCGCGATCGCCGACTCGCTCTCCGGCCAGGTCACCCCGCCGAGCGGCGGTGGCGGCGGTGGCGGGACCGTCCAGGAGCAGATCGCCGCGCTGCTGCAGCAGGCGGCCGACCACTTCGCAGCGGCCGAGGCGGCGCTGAAGGCCGGCGACCTCGCGACCTATCAGATCGAGGTGAACGCCGCGCAGGCAGCGGTCGACCAGGCGAACCAGCTCGCGCAAGAGGCCGGCGCATCGCCGTCGCCGGCGTCATCGTCGATCGGGTCACCGGAGCCAAGCCCCTCGGCCTGAGGCGCGGCCGCATCGAGGCGCCTACGCTTCCCTGCGTCGGGCGTCGAAGGAGGCCCCGTGTACGTCGCGCCGAACATGACGGACTACGAGGAGACCCGGCGGACGTTCTCCCTCGAGGTCCCCGAGCGCTTTAACTACGCCCGTGACATCGTCGACGCGTGGGCCGCGCGTGACCCGGGCAAGCTGGCGCTCCTCTCGGTGAGCGCGTCAGGGTCCGAGGTACACCGATACTCGTTCGGCGACGTGTCGCGTCTGTCGAACCGCGTCGCGAACTACCTCGCGGCGCAAGGCGTCGGTCGCGGCGACCCCGTGTTCGTCATGTTGCCGCGCATCCCCGAATGGCACCTCGGGCTGCTGGGTTGCATCAAGCTGGGCGCCGTGCCGATGCCGGGCACGGAGCTGCTCACCGCGCGCGACATCGAGTACCGCATCGGGAAGGCCGAGGCCGTCGCGGCCATCACCGACCTCGAGGGCGCCGCGAAGGTAGACGAGGTGCACGAGCGGTGCCCGTCGCTCTCGGTGCGCGTGTGCGTGGGCGAGCGGCCAGACGGCGGGTGGTCGTCGTGGGAGGAGGGCGTCGAGGCTGCGAGCGACGCCGCACCCGACCTCGTTCCCACCGCTGCCGACGATCCGATGCTCGTGTACTTCACATCCGGCACGACCGGGTACCCGAAGATGGTGCTGCACACGCAGGCCTCCTACGGCATCGGCCACGAGGTCACGGCTCGCTTCTGGCAGGACCTGAAGCCCACCGACCTGCACTGGACGTTCTCCGACACCGGATGGGCGAAGGCTGCGTGGGGCAAGCTCTTCGGTCAGTGGCGCGTCGGGGCCGCGGTGTTCCTCTGGGACGTCCAGGGCAAGCCGAACTTCGACCGGATGCTCCGGATGATCGGCGAGCACGGCGTTACGACGTTCTGTGCGCCGCCGACCGTGTTCCGCGCGGTCGTCCTGACGGATCTCTCCGGGTACGACTGGGGCCGCTTGCGGCACGTTGTCTCGGCCGGGGAGCCGCTGAACCCCGAGGTCATCAAGATCTGGCGCGACGCCACAGGGCGCACGATCTATGACGGGTACGGCCAGACCGAGACCGTGAACATCGTCGCCAACTACCGGTGCATGCCCGTGCGCGAGGGCTCGATGGGCAGGCCGACACCGGGGTTCGATGTGGCGGTGGTCGACGAGGACGGCAGCGCGCTCGGGGCGGGCGAGACCGGCCACATCGCGGTGCGCGTGAAGCCAGTGCGTCCGGTCGGGTTGTTCAAGGAGTACTGGCGCGATCCGGACGCGACGGCCGGGAGCTTCCGCGGCGATCGGTACTACACGGGCGACCTCGCGTGGACCGACGAGGACGGCTACCTGTGGTTCGTCGGTCGTGCGGACGACGTCATCACGTCGTCCGCGTACCGCATCGGGCCGTTCGAGGTCGAGTCGGCGATCGTCGAGCACCGCGCCGTCGCTGAGGCCGCAGTGGTCGGCAAGCCCGATCCGCTCCGCGGCGAGATCGTGAAGGCGTTCGTCGCACTCAGGCCCGGATACGAGCCATCTGACGAGCTCGCACGCGACATCCAGGAGCACGTGAAGCGCGTCACCGCGCCCTACAAGTACCCGCGCGAGGTCGAGTTCGTCGCGGAGCTTCCGAAGACGGTCTCCGGGAAGATCCGGCGCGTCGAGCTCCGCCGGCGCGAGATCGAGAGGGCGCGCAGTGCCGCGCAGGAACAGCGCTAGCCGGCGGGTGTGACCTCGACGGTGATGCCGAACGGCTCGCCGGCCGTCTCGCCGCTCGAGCGCTCGTATGTGAGCTGGAGGTCCGTCGACCCCTCACCGATGGCACTGAGGCGCCATACCTCCTGGCCGCCTGCGCCGACGAGGGTCGTTTCGGGCGCGATGTACTCGGAGCCGGCGAGCGTTGCGACCTGCGGATCCGGCTTGCCCGTCAGCACCCAGCGAAAGCCGGTCGAGGCGTTCGAGTCGAGGGTGACGACCAGCGTGTCCCCGGCGTGGACCTGCACGGTCCGTCCGTCGTCCTTCGCCGTCAGGTTCACGGACTTCGAAGCGTTGCCCTCATCGTGGAACACCGTGAACGTGAGCACGAGTGCCACCACGATCAGGATCGCCGCCGCGGCACCCCACATGATCCGAGCCTTCATGTCTGGTCCTCCTTACCTGGTTCTGCTTCGACGGCTCACGGACGGCGGTGGGTTCCCCCCCCGCCGAAGCCGGGTCTCGAAGGGGTTCGTGGGGGGTGGCTCCGTTGGCAGAGCTGTGGCACACCGCTATCATCGATCTGCGGGGTGGAGCAGTCCGGTAGCTCGCTGGGCTCATAACCCAGAGGTCAGAGGTTCAAATCCTCTCCCCGCGACGAGACCGAGTCGCGGCCCGCCCGCGCGTGCGCGATCATCCAGGGGATCAGGGCGTAGGGGAGCGGCGTCAGGAACAGCGGCCAATAGGCGTCGATCGCGCTCGCGAGCGCGATCATGCCGAACCCAGCCAGGAACAGCACGACTATCGCCGCGTACTTGCGCCGTTCGCTCACGGCGGACATCCTACCGGCGGGTGCCGTCTCGCGCCGGCGCGCCGGATCACGATAGGATCGGGCGATCTGAAGGAACCGGCTCCGCCCCAGTTGGGCGGCCACGAGAGGAGGTTCGACCAGGTGGCGCAGATCGACGTCGCGACGCGGCTCGGCAAGGTTCCGATCTTCTCCGGCTGCTCGAAGCGAGAGCTCACGATCATCGCAAAGGCGGCTAAGGAGGTTTCCCGCAAGAAGGACGCCGTCATCGCGAGGGAGGGAGAGAGCGGCATCGGCCTGTTCCTGATCCTCGAGGGCACGTGCAAGGTGACGATCGGGGGGAAGACGAAGGCCAACCTCGGCCCCGGCGACTTCTTCGGCGAGGTCGCTCTGCTCGACGGCGGTCCCCGGACGGCGACGGTCACGGCGACGAGCGACGTGCATCTCGTCGGCATCACTGCCTGGGTGTTCCGGAGTCTGCTCACCGCGCACCCGTCGATCGCGCTCAGGATCCTCGAGTCGGTGGCCGGACGCCTTCGGGCGGTATCGAAGGAGCCCGTCTAGCGAACCGGCGGCCGCCGTGGCCTGGCTGGTCCGCTCCGACGGCTGCCGCCTCTACCATGAGATCCACGGCGACCCGGGCCTCGGGCCGCTGCTCATGCTCGAGGGGATGGGCGGCGACATCCCCGGTTGGCGCCGGAACATCCCGCACCTTGCGGCCGAGCTGTTCGTCGTGGCGTACGACTTCCGCGGCAACGGGAGATCCGACGCGCCCGACGAACCGATGGCGATGGCCACGTTCGTCGACGACACGGTCGCGCTGCTCGACGAGCTCCGCATCGAGCGCGCACACGTCTACGGGCAGTCCTTCGGCGGCATGGTCGCGCAGGAGCTCGCGCTCGGGCACCCGGAGCGGGTGCGCACGCTCGTGCTCGCCTGCACGCACGCCGGCGGAGCGCACGTCGTGGCCTCGCGAGCGAAGGTCCCGAAGGGCGAGCCGTGGCGAGAGCTGTATGCGCCGCGGTTCGCGAAGGAGCACCCGGAGCACGTCGCCGAGGACCTACGCGTGGGTTCCGAGAACCCCCGGCGGCCGCACGCCGGACGTCGTCAGTGGGAGGCCGTGCAGGGCTTCGACGCCTACGACCGGCTGCCGACGATCACCGCGCCGACGCTCGTGTTGCACGGCACCGACGACCTGATGGTGGATCCCGAGAACGCCCGGATCCTCGCCTCGCGGATCCCCGGCGCGGAGCTCGTACTGCTGGAAGGCGCCGGACACGTGTACCACTCGGAGCAGGCCGATCGCGCCGACGCGGTCGTGCTCGACTTCGTCCGGAGGCACCGGGCGTGAACGAGGTCCCCGAGGAGGTCCGCCGGCTCGCGGCCGAGCGCGACGCGAAGCGCAAGGAGAAGGACTTCGCCGCAGCCGACGCGCTGCGCGAGCGGATCGCCGAGCTCGGCTTCAAGGTGGTCGACTCGCCGCAGGGCTGGATCCTCGAGCCGGTCACGCCGCCCGAGCCCGAGGGCCCGAGGCACCTGAGGCCCGAGGAGGTCGGCTCCGTCCTCGAGGAACCGTCTACCGGCGACGTGAGCGTGCACTTCGTCTGCGAGGGTTGGCCGGAGGACATCGTGCGAGCGCTCGCCGGGTTCCGCGCGAACGCGAGCGGCCGCGACGTGCAGTACGTCGTGGGCGACGTCACCGGCGCCGACCCGGCCGTCTTCGGCGAGGACGTGGAAGTGCTCCCGCTCGCCGAGGGCACGGGTTGGGGAGCAGCGAGGAACGCCGGCCTGAAGCGGTCGCGCGGACGCATCGTGCTCGTGGTGGACGGCTCGGTCGAGCCGGCCGGCGACGTGCTCGGCCCGCTCGAGACGGCGCTCGCGGACGAGACGATCGGTGTCTGCGGCCCGTTCGGCATCGTGACCGACGATCTCCGCAGCTTCGAGGCGTCCGAGGGGCCGGAGGTCGATGCGATCGAGGGCTACCTGATGGCGTTCCGGCGCGAAGTGCTGCTCGCCGCCGGGCTGTTCGACGAGAAGTTCAGGTGGTACCGCAGCGCCGACGTCGAGTGGTCGTTCCGCGTGAAGGACGCCGGTCTACGCACCGTGGTCGTGAAGGCGCCGGTGATCCGACACGAGCACCGCATGTGGTCCAGCACGCCGCCCGACGAGCGCGAGAAGTGGTCGAAGCGCAACTACTACCGGTTCCTCGATCGGTTCCGCGGGCGTTTCGACCTGACCGTCGCGGGGAGGGATACCCGGACCTAGATGTCGGGCATCGGCGGGATGGCCGGCTCGCCGGAGACGACGATGTCCGGCCCTTCCTGCGGCTTCGGCTCCTCGCGCCTCCGGCCGTGGTTCGCGGCGATCGTCTCGAGCTCCTCGCTGGTCGGGATCGGCTTGGTCCCGTCGAAGTAGGCCCGCAGGTCCTTGCCGTCGACCACCTCGGTCGCCATCAGCAGGTCGGACATCCGGTCGAGGAACTCCCTGTGCTCGAGCAGGACCTTGCGCGCCCGGTCGTGCGCCTCGTTCACCAAGCGCGAGACCTCCTCATCGACGACCTGAGAGAGCGCCTGCGACATCTCGGGCGCAGCGCCTGGGAACAGGAAGCGGCCCTCTGCGCTGCGGAACCCGTCGTTGCCGAACGACAGCGGGCCGACCTTGTCGCTCATGCCGTACTCGGTGACCATCGCGCGGGCGATCTCGGTGGCGCGCTCGAGATCGTTCTGGGCGCCGGTCGAGATCTGCTCGAAGCAGATCTCCTCGGCCGAGCGGCCGCCGAGCAACACGGCGAGCCGGTCTTCCAGCTCTGGCTCGGTCAGCAGGTAGCGGTCCTCGAGCGGACGCTGCATCGTCATGCCGAGCGCGGCCGCGCCGCGGGGGATGATCGAGACGCGGTGCACGGGGTCGGCCGTCGGCGCCGTGAGGGCGACGAGCGCGTGGCCCGTCTCGTGCTTCGCGACGATCGTGCGCTCCTTCTCGGACATCACGCGGCTCTTGCGCTCGAGGCCGGCGACGCCGCGGTCGATCGCCTCCTCGAGCTCGGCCATGCCGACCGCGTTCTTCTCACGGCGCGCGGCGAGCAGAGCTGCCTCGTTCACGATGTTCGCGAGGTCGGCACCGGTGAAGCCCGGCGTCCGCGCCGCGATGACCCGCATGTCGACCACGGGATCCAGGGCGACCCCGCGCGCGTGGATGCGAAGGATCGCGTCGCGGCCGCGGAGGTCGGGCCGGTCAACGACGACCTGCCGGTCGAACCGCCCCGGCCGGATCAGCGCCGGGTCGAGGACGTCCGGCCGGTTCGTCGCGGCCATGATGATCACGCCCTTCGACGCGTCGAACCCGTCCATCTCGACGAGCAGCTGGTTCAGCGTCTGCTCTCGCTCGTCGTGCGCGCCGAACCCCGCGCCCATCGCGCCCATGCGGCCCTTGCCGATCGTGTCGATCTCGTCGAGGAAGATCAGCGCCGGGGCCTTCTCCTTCGCCTGCTGGAACAGTTCGCGCACGCGGGCGGCGCCGAGGCCGACGAACATCTCGACGAACTCCGAGCCGGACATGAAGAAGAACGGCACGTTCGCCTCGCCGGCGACGGCCCGGGCGAGGAGCGTCTTACCGCAGCCCGGCGGCCCGAGCAGCAGCACTCCCTTCGGGATCCGGCCGCCGAGTCGCTGGTACTTCTTCGGGTGCTTGAGGAAGTCGACGATCTCGCGGAGTTCCTCGACGGCCTCGTCCAGGCCGGCGACGTCCCCGAAGGTCGTCTTCATCTCCTTGCGGTCGTAGATCTTGACCTTGTTCCGGCCGAGGTTGAGCGCCGCCGAGGCCCCTGCGCCGCTCATCCGCCGGATCAGGAAGAACCAGAGCAGGCCGAAGAGCAGGAGCGGCACGACCCAGCCGACCAGGACGGTCGTCAGGGTATTCGGCTGGATGCCGGTGTACTCGACCCCCTTCGAGTTGAGCAGCGTGATGAGATCCGAGGTCCCCTGGAGTATCGGCGGGATCGTCGCGGTGAAGTCGACGGTCCTACTGCCCTCCTTGTAGGCCCCGCTCACGGTGGTCGCCGAGATCTTCAGCGTGCCGGTGATCTCGCCGGCATCGACCTTGGCGAGGAACGTCGAGTAGTCGAGCTGGCTCGGTCGCGGTGCGGCGAGGTAGTTGAAGAGGACCAGGATGACCATGAACGCGACCACCCAGACCCAGGGCGAAGTGCGCATCCGCCGTGACCCGTCGCCGGGACCCCCGCCCCCACCCAGGTCGAAGCCGGTCCGGCGACCGCGCTTGTCCTTGTCGTCAGGCATGACCCCATCTTCGCACCGGGCCGCGACATTTGACACTTCCGCTCTCCCCAGGCCGCGGCTTAGGTGGCCCGCCCGAACCCCTTGCCTTCGTGCGTCGAATGTCCGGCGAAGGAGGTCCCGCATCATGAAGGGAACCCGCCCCGGCCGCCTTCCGCCGCCGTCCAAGGTGGAGGGGCGCGATGGGCGTGTCTGCGCCGAGGAGGGCTGCGAGACCAAGCTGTCCGTGTACAACGCCGGCGAGTTCTGCTGGCGGCACGCGGACGTCGTCTTCCCCAACCACCGGGGCAAGCGTCTGACCAAGCGGAGCACCTGATACCCGCGCGCTCCCGCATACGCGCAGCGCCGGCGGCGCAGGAAGGCGGCTGCGGAGGCGAGTAGGGTTCCCGCATGCGTGCGAAGAAGACGCTCGACCGGACGAGACCGGCCGAGGAGCGCGCGCCGGAGATCATCCGGCTGCTGTCGAGGACCTACCCGGACGCGCACGTCGCCCTTCGGTTCACTACGCCGCTCGAGATGCTCGTCGCGACGATCCTGTCGGCGCAGTGCACCGATGAGCGCGTGAACTCTGTCACCCAGACGCTGTTCGAGAAGTACCGTGAGCCGCAGGACTACCTGAAGGTGCCGGAGTCGGAGCTCGCGGCCGAGATCAGACCCGCCGGGTTCTTCAACCAGAAGACGAGGTCGATCCGCGGCGCGTGCTCGCGGATGGTCGAGGCATACGGCGGCGAAGTCCCGAACACGATGGAGGATCTGGTCACGCTACCCGGCGTGGCGCGGAAGACCGCGAACGTTGTCCTCGGCAATGCATATGGGAAGGTCGAGGGCATCGCCGTCGACACGCATGTGCGGCGTCTGGCCAACCGGCTCGGCCTCAGCGAGGAGACCGACCCCGACAGGATCGAGCAGGACCTGATGCGACTGGTCCCGAGGAAGCGGTGGTTCGGCTTCACGTACGTGCTGATCGACCACGGACGGGCGATCTGCGAGGCGCGCAGGCCGAGGTGCGGAGACTGCCCCGTGGAGCACGTCTGCCCGTCGAGCCTCGTGTGAAGCGCGAGGGCGGTTTCGGGGGCGCGATGGCTGAACATCGGTTCGGGGGCGACGCGTTCCCTGCGGTGGTCGGGCACCGCGGTGCCTCGTCGACCCATCCGGAGAACACGCTCTCGTCATTCGAGGCCGCGCTCGCGCTGGGTGCCCACATCATCGAGCTCGACGTGCGTCTCTCCGCCGACGGCGTGCCGGTAGTGATGCATGACGCCGACGTCTCGCGGACGACCGACGGCCGGGGACTCGTGCGCGACCTCACGGTCGAGGAGATATCCCGCCTGAACGCCGGTACGCCCGAGCGGCCGGCCAAGGTGCCGACGCTTTCCGATGTCCTCGCGCTCGTGTCCGGGCGCGAGGCGGTGGCCCTCGAGATCAAGAACATGCCCGGCGAGCCCGGCTACGACGCCGAGCGGGAGACGATCGTCGAGGCAGCGCTCGCCGAGGTAGATCGCGTTGCGTTCGACGGCGCTGTGCTCGTGCTCTCCTTCAACCCGCGCTCGATCGCGGCGGCGAGGAGGATCGCTCCGGGGATGCCGACGGGGTTCCTCACAACGCGCGCCGTCGAGCCGCGCGACGCGCTCGCGCACGCGCTGGAAGCTGGCCACGACTTCGTGCTGCCGGGGACGTGGGCTCTGATCCCAGCGGGGGAAGCGTTCGTGCGGGAGGCGCACGCCGCGGGCGTCCGCGTCGGGACCTGGACGGTCGACGACCCGGAGACCGTTCGGATGCTGTTCGACTGGGGCATCGACGCCGTTGCCTCGAACGACCCCGGCATGGCGGCCGGCGTACTCGCCCGGTGGCGGGGGTAGGCGGCGCGGGCCGGCACGCTTGCGGGAGAACTACTCGGAGGGCTTCTGCCCGTCCTGGCCGTCGGCCTGCTGCCCGATCCATCGCCCCTCGAACCTGCGGAAGAACGGCAGCCGGTTGAACTCGAGGATGAAAACCACGAGAAGGGCCCCGAGGATAGACGTCCAGTAGATGCCGGCGCCCACAAGGACACCGATCGACGCAGCTGCCCAGCACGACGCCGCGGTGGTGAGGCCGGCGACCCTGCCGCCGCCGGGAGCCATCTCGCGGAAGATGAGGCCGGCACCGATGAACCCGACGCCCGTCGCGACGCCGGCGATGACCTTCTCGGCCGAGGCCGGGAAGTACTCGACCCCGAGGGCGGTGAACGCGGCCGAGCCCAACGAGAGCAACGCGAAGGTCCGCTCTCCGGCCGGCTTTCCCCGGTACTCACGTTCGAACCCGATCGCGTAGCCCAGCAGCGCCGCGAGCGCGATCCGCCCGAAGAGCGTGAGTTCGGTCGCACCTAGGTGCCAGCCGTTGGCTGCGAACATGGCCCTAGCCTAGTCGCTGGAGCACGGGCTCGATCGGCCTCGCACACGACAGCAGCACGGCTCCCGAGGCCACAACGCGGTACGGTCGATGTCGGAGGTCAACCGGATTGACCGCCGACCCGTGTGTGGAGCACCATGCATGGTGTGGCTGAACCCGACCTCGCCAGGCTGCTGCTCGAGGCCAACCGCGCGCTCGGCGCCGAGTTCGTCGCAGCGCTCGAAGAGCGCGGGTACCCGGATGCGCGTCCGGGGCACGCGGCCGTGTTCATGCACATCGACCGTCGCTCCGGCACGCGTCTGACCGATCTCGCGCGCCGGGCCCGCATGACGAAACAGGGGATGATGCTGATCGTCGACAACCTCGAGGAACACGGCTACGTGCGACGGGTGCCCGACCCGGAGGACGCGCGGGCCAAGGTCGTCCGGCTCACGGCACGTGGGAGGCGGTACGTGGCGGAGGCGCGGCGCACCGTGGCGGCCATCGAGGCGAGGGTCCGTCGGGAGCTCGGCGACCGCCGCCACGAGGCGCTCCGCAGCGCGCTCGATGAGTTGATCGAGAGCAGCGGAGAGCCGAGCGAGGAGTGAGCGGCTCGGGACCGGCTAGAGCCCGGTGGTCGCGCCCAACAAGCTGCCGACGCCGTACGTGATCGCCGCAGCCGCTGCACCGAGCGCCATCATCCGCAGGCCCGAGACGTGGGGTTTCCGGCCCGTGAGGAACGACATCCCGGCGCCGATCACGAACAGGCTGACGAGCGAGAGGGCGGCGGAGACGATGACCGCCGGGTTCCCCGACAGGAACGAGAAGGGGATGAGCGGGATGCACGCGCCGATCGAGAAGGTGGCGAACGACGACCCGGACGCCGCCCACGGCGAGCCGAGGCCCCCCTTCGGGTCGAGCCCGAGCTCCTCGCGCGCGTGGGTCTCGAGCGCGACCTCTGGATCGCGCATGAGCTCCTCCGCCAAGCGCGCGGCAAGGTCGGCCGAGATCCCCTTCCTGATGTAGAGATCCGTCAGCTCGATGCGCTCGTAGTCGGGGTCCGTGCCGATCTCGTGCGCCTCGAGGTGGATCAGCCGCTCGAACACCTCTCGCTGGACCCGCATCGAGATGTACTCGCCCGCGGCCATCGAGAACGCGCCCGCGAGCAGTCCGGCGATGCCGGCGAGGATGATGACCTTGTTCTCCACCCCGGCGCCGGCCACGCCCATGATGAGCGAGACGTTGGAGACGAGGCCATCGTTGGCGCCGAAGATGGCCGCACGGATCGCTCCCGACTTGCCGCCGCTCGGGCGCTGCTCGCCGGCGGTCGGGCCGGCGTGCGGGACGATCGGCACCCGCCGGACGCGCAGACGCAGCATGGTCGAGGAGAGCAGCGACACGTGCTCCTTCGTCCGCCGGTCTTCGGGCGATAGTCGGTTCCGCACACGGGACAGCCTACGACCCGTCGGCTACCCTACGGTCACGGAAGCGACAGGAGGGAGCACGATGTCGGATCTACTGAGCCGTGACCGTCTGATCTTCAACCAGAAGGCGAAGATCATCGAGATGAACATCGACTTCGCGATCCGCGACGAGCAGGGGAACGAGGTCGGTCGGGTTCACCAGGAAGGCCAGTCCCAGCTGAAGAAGCTGGCACGATTCGTGAGCTCGCTCGACCAGTACATGACGCACACGCTGTCCGTCTACGACGTGAGCGGAGCGAAGGTCGTCGAGCTGACACGGCCTCGGAAGGTCTTCAAGTCGACGGTGTTGGTGAAGGATGGCGCGGGGAATCAAGTGGGCAAGATCGTGCAGGAGAACATGATCGGGAAGATCCACTTCGGCCTCGAGGACGCAGGCGGGCAGTCGATCGGCGCGATCCGGGCCGAGAACTGGCGGGCCTGGAACTTCTCGATCCAGGACGCGACGGGGAACGAGGTGGGGCGCATCACGAAGACCTGGGAAGGGCTCGCGAAGACCATGTTCACCACCGCCGACGACTACCTGCTCGAGATCGGCGGGACGGTGTCGCCTACGTTGCGGATGGTGATGCTCGCGTCGGCGGCGGGGATCGACCTCGCGCTCAAGCAGGACGCTCGAGGGCTCGGCTAGGAACCCGGTCAGGCGAGCGGCAGCGTCACGATCTTCGCCGGACCGAGCGTGTAGGCGGCGCCGGCCACGAGTGCCTCGATCCGACGGTCTGCGTGCGGATTCCAGAGGCGCACCTCGATCCTGTCGTCCACGCGCCGGACGTTCGACAGGACGGCCTCGCCTTCGATCCCGAGGAGGGAGCCCGACGAGGGCAACCGCCCCCCGCCGGGACAGGCGGCCTCGAGGATCGGCAGCGCGAACCGCTCCCAGCCCACGAGCAGCTGATCGCGGGACGCATCGCCCTGCAAGCCGAGCAGGAACGGCGTGGCGCCGAGCATCTGCGCGTCGGGCGTCGACACGCCGGGCCCGGCCTCGAACGGCCGGGTCGGGATGCGCTCCCTGCTGATCGTGCCGACGCAGCGGAGCAGCGTGACCACCAGCTCGTCGCGGGCGACCTCGTACTCGAATACGCCCTCGTGGTACGCGGCGACGCCGGCGGCGAGGACGACACCGCGGGCCGGCCACGTGGGGGAGGCGGCCTCGAGATCGCTCCCCTCCGAGACGAGCCCGCGCTCGACGAGCTCGAACGGCGAGCCGGCAAGCGAGCCCTCGGCCCGTTCGGGCAGGCGGACGTGTAGTCGAAGCCGGTGGTCGGGGCGGTCGTTCTCGATCACACCCTCGAGGCGGAGGAACGGCTCGCCTTCGCGCCGGGCGACGCGCAGCTCGATCTCGAGCCCGCTCCAGGCCGCGGTGACCCGGTCGCCGTGGACCTCGAGCCGATCGGGGGGAGAGGCCGTCTGTCCTTCCTGTGCGTAGCACCAGTTGTAGAGGTCGCCGACGTCCGGTTCGTCGCGGAGCGTGAACCCGACGCCGTCGGCGAGGACCCAGCCGTTGCGCACGGCGAGGTCAACCTTCGCCTCGGCCGGTCCTCGTCCTAGCGGTCCGACGCGCCATCCGAGGCCCGGTACCCCCTCGCGCTCGAAAGGCGAGGGGTTGAAGCGCAGGATGCCCGACTCTCGCATCTGCGCGGCGAGCGCGCGTATCGCCTGCCCCGTCACGACCTCGGCCCAGCCGCGAGCGTCCTCGAAACGGGTGTCGACGTCGCGGGCGACCTGGTCGTGCGAGCACCCACACGCCGAGTCGTGCGCGCCGTTCCACAGCAGGAGTGTCCACGCGCGCTCGAGCTCCTCCTTCGGCCACCGGAATCCGGGGACAAGTGCCGCGAGGGGCTCGGCGTAGCGCTCGATGAGGGCTTCCACTCGGCCTCGTTCGCGTTTCTGGTGCGCGCGTGCCGAGTACACGTTCGGGAGCAGGTGCGCCCGCGCCGACGACCGGAGCTCGCCCCGCCAGACGCGCTCGTCGCCGACGGTCTGGCCGTCGAGGTAGCTCGCGATGCCGGCGATCTCGGCCTCGATCCCGTCGGTGGATCGGACTGCGGCCGCGACACGCTCCGGCAGCGTCGCGTCGGGCCCGGCGTGGTCGGCACCGACCATCACGAGGATCCGGTCGCTCGTCATGAACGGCCGCAGCTGTTCCACCGAGCGCTCCATCGCCCTCGCGAGCTCGACCGGGTCCTGGAGGTGCTCGTACGGCTCGCCGTTGAAGTACCCGAACACCATGTACTCGGTGAGCACGCTGCTGCCGTCCGGCGCCTCCCATCGGAACGCCGTCTTGTCGATCTCCCGGGGCACGCCGCGCCACACGACCGCGCGCTCCAGGCCGAGCATCCGCAGGATCTGCGGCATCTGACCGATGTGGCCGAACTGGTCCGGCATGTAGCCGGTCTTCAGGACTGGGCCGAGCCTCCGGGCCCGCGCCATGCCACGCTCGAGGTTGCGGATGTGCGACTCGCCCGAGGTGAGGAACTCGTCCATCTGCGTGAACCACGGCCCGAGCGAGAGCTTGCCCTCCCAGGCGAGGCGCCTGATGTCGGGCTCGCGCTCCGGTCGCAAGTCGAGGTAGTCCTCGACCATCGCGACCTGCCCGTCGAGGTGGAAGTGGGGGAACCCGTTCTCGCCGAGTTTGATCAGCGTGTCCATCATCGCGACGAGCTGTTGCAGGAACTCGTCGAACGGCGCATACCACTCCCGGTCCCAGTGCGTGTGAGGGACGAGCGTGATCCGGGTGCGTTCCACGGCGCGCAGTCTCTCACGGAGGGAAGGATGCCGGATCCGATCTCCCGGCCGGGGTCAGCCTTCCGAGGGCGTCCGTCCGCGCCGGAACCTGGACAGGAATCGCTCGGCGGCGCCCGGCTTCCCCTCCTGAGCCTCCTCGCTCTGCTTCGGCTCGTCGCCGCGCGTGAGCTCGCTCTCGAGGACCTCGTGGCGCGTGAGGTAGGTGGAGACCGTGGCCTGGATGACCGCCGCCGCAGGCAGCGCCATGAAGGCACCGAGCAGGCCCGATATCGTGCCGCCGGCGAGCGCCGCGAAGAACGCGACCGCGGGGTGGAGCTGCATGGTCCTCGCCGTGATCCGCGGGCTGAGCAGGTAGTTCTCGATCTGCTGATAGACGATGACGTAGATCAGGAAGATCAGTGCCGACCAGGGGTTCTCGAGCAGCGCCACCAGCAGCGGGACGGCGGCCGCGATGTACGTGCCGACGACGGGGATGAACTGCGACACGAGCCCGAGCCAGAGCGCGAGCGGCAGGGCGAACGGGACGCCGAGCACCGTGAGCGCGATGAACGACGCCGCCGCCGAGATCGCGGCGAGGAGCAGACGCGAGTAGAGGTAGCCGCCGGTCTTGTCGACCGCGATCTCCCACGCGTCCAGGACCTCCCGCTGCCGGCGTGCCGGCAGGACAGAGCACACTGCCCGGCGCATGCGCGGGGCGTCCGCCACCAGGTAGAAGGTGAACAGCCCGATCGTGAGCATCTGGAACAGCAGACTGAGGATGAAAGCCCCGACGGATGCCACGTTCGAGGCGATGTTGCCGACATCCTGCTGCGCGGCGGTGATCGACTCCAGGATCTTCTTGCCGGTGAGCTCGATGCCGAACCAGCGCTCCGTGTAGACGCTCGCTCGGTCGAGCCAGTGCGGGACCCTCGTGATCAGCTCCCTTATCTGGTCGATGACGAGTGGGACCATCGCCGCGACCAGCACGATGCCCAGGAACGCGAGGCCGAACAGGACCAGCGCGGTGGCCCGTCCGCGCCGCCATCCGCGCTTCGTGAGCCAGTTCACGGCCGGCTCGAGCGCGAACGACAGGAAGAGCGCGGCGATCAGCCACACGATGATGTGGCGCAGCCTCCAGAAGAGCGCAAGCGCAGCCGACGCCAAGAGATTCGCCGCGAAGTAGGCGAGGATTGCGAGCAGAATCACGCGCGGGATCCACGACGGCATCCGTGACGGATCGCGGCCGGCCTCGACCGCCGATGCATCGTTCGCGGCCGGTGGCGGTGATCGGTCGGGCGCAACCTCTGCCGGGTCCATCCGGGGCAGCGTATCCGTGGTCGTGAGGGCTTTCCAGCGCATCGCGGCTACGATGGCCTCTATGTCCGAGGAAGGCAGGGGAAGGACTGCGAGACGTTCTGAGGCGCGCGACAAGCGCGAGCGACCGCGAGATCATCTGGGACGCCCGCAGCCGCGGGGCGCATCGAACACGCTCGTCCTCGAGTACTCCGACGCACCGCTGCTCGCGGAGAACCATCGGTTCGGGAGCGAGCACTTGAACGCCGGGCGGTTCCTCCAGGCCCATGAGGCCTGGGTAGCTGCCTGGAAGAAGACCCGGAACACGGCCGACGCCGAGCTCCTCAAGGGTTTGTCGCAGCTCGGGGCCGGGTACGTCCACCTGCTCAGGGGGAACGCCCAGGGGACCGTCCGGCTGCTGCGGCGGGCCGCCCACCGAGCGCCGAGGGTCTGAATCTGGGAGCATTGGGTGTTCGGTGCGTTGACTGACCGGTGCGCGGAGCCGCAGGATAGGAGCGTCATGAGCGCAGCCGCCGACCAGCAGTTGGAGTGGAAGGGCCGCACCGGTCCATTCACGGTCTCGCTCGGTGAGGGGGTCTTCCACCCCACGTACACCAGCCGCACGATCGCCGACGCGCTCGAGATCGGACCGGACGACGTCGTGATCGACGTGGGGTGCGGCTGCGGCGTGCTCTCGTTCGTGTCGGCGCGCCTCGGCGCGAAGCACGTGATCGGGTGTGACCTGTCGGAGCGTGCAGTCGAGATCGCGAGGGACAACGCCGAACTGCTGAGACTCGAGGACCGGGTCGAGTTCCGGGTCGGCGACCTGCTCAAGCCGGTCCGAGGCGAGAAGGCCACGGTCATCATCGGTGACGTCTCCGGTATCCCCGACGAGATCGGCAGGCTCGCGGGCTGGTTCCCGGACGGGCACGCCGGCGGCCCAACCGGCGCCGAACTCCCGGCGGCGATGCTCGAGAGCGTCAGAGAGAACGACTGCCTCGCGCCCGGCGGACGGCTCTATCTGCCGACCGGCACGATACAGGCCGAGAATCACATCCTCGAGGTCGCCCGGAGGATCTTCGGGGCGGCGAACCTCCAATCGCTCGTGCAGCGCGAGTTCCCACTGCCCGACGTGGTGGCGAAGTCGAAAGCCGTCGCGCAGATGATGAAGGAGGGCATCCTCAACCTCCAAGCGCGTGGCAGCCGACTGCTGTGGCGCCTGCAGATCTGGCGGTGCGAGCTCCCGGAGCACTTCGGGACGTCGGGCACAGCCTCACCGCAGCTCTCCTAGTCCTGCGGCTGGACCCTCGCGACCGACTCCACCTGGTAGCCGGCGTCCTTCAGGTACTCGGCACCGCCGCGATCGATCGCGAGCACGATGACCTCGATCCGGCAGCCCCCGGCCTCGAGGACCTTCGCGGCCTTCAGCACCTGGTGTCCGGTCGTGGAGACGTCCTCGATCAGCGCGACCCGAGCGCCGCTCGGCGCGTGGCCCTCGACCTGCGACATCGTGCCGTAGACCTTCGGCTCCTTGCGCACCACCGCGATCGGGAGGTTCGTCTCCATCGCGACGGCGGCGACGAGCAGCATCGCGGCACCTTCCGGCGCGGCGAGGTGGGTGATACCCCCGGGCAAGAGGCCCGCCACCGCCCCCGCGAGCTCCTGGAGCAGCGGTGGGTCCGTGAGGAAGCGGAACTTGTCGAAGTAGACCTTCGAGCGTTTCCCGGAGGACAGCACGAACTCGCCGTGGAGTTCGGAGGCCTGGATCAGTCGTTCGGCGAGGTCGTCGGGCATCACCGCTAGGATAGTGACCTTGATGGGTCCCTATCGGGCGGTCGCTCGTCCCCTCCTCTTCGCGCTCGAGCCGGAGTCCGCCCATCGCCTTGCCCTCCGCCTCCTCGCGCTGCCGATGCCGTGGGAGTGGATCGGCGGCGTCGACCCAGACCCGCGCCTGCGGGTGACCCTCGCCGGGATCCCGCTGGCGAACCCGGTCGGCCTCGCGGCCGGATTCGACAAGACGTGCGGGCGTCTGGGCGCCCTGGGGCGCATCGGGTTCGGCTACGTCGTCGGCGGCACGATCACCCGGCAGCCCCGGCAGGGGAACCCGAAGCCGCGGATCGTCCGGTACACCGCCAAACGCTCGATGGTGAACGCGATGGGTCTGCCGAACCCCGGTGCGGACGAGGCGGCCCGCATCCTCGCGAGCTCCAAGCGCACAGCACCGCGGTTCGCGAGCATCGCCGACGAGGCTGTTGCCGACGCCGTCGCCGCCCACGCGCTGCTCGAGCCGTACGTCGATGCGATCGAGCTGAACGCGAGCTGCCCGAACGTCTCGTGGGGGCGAGACCGCGACAACGAGGCGCACCTCGCCGAGCTCCTGCGCGAGCTCGGCGCCCGGCGCGCGAGGCCTCTGTTCGTGAAGCTCCCGCCGTTCCGCACCGACGTCGAGCGCGATGTGGTCGTGGCGCTCGCACGGATCGCCCAGGAGGGGGGCGCCGACGGTCTCACCTGTTCCAACACGCGACCGGTCACCGACGGGCGCCTTTCGACCGGCGGGGGCGGCTTGTCCGGCCGCGCGATGTCCGCCGAGACCCTGAGGGTCGTGCGGGAGGTCCGTGAGGCGATCGATGGGTCACTGCCCATCAACGCCTGCGGCGGGGTCTTCACGGCGGAGGACGCACGGTCCTGCATCGAGGCGGGCGCGACCACCGTACAGGTCTACACGGGGTTGATCTTCGAGGGCCCTCGGATCGTCCGAGAGATCACCGCGGGCCTCGCGACCGTGCCGCTCGGAGGAACCGGACAGGGTCGGCGCGCGGCAGGCTAGAGGTACTGGCCGGGGGTCTTCTCCGCCGGCTGCGGCGCGCCCGACGGCAGGCCCCGGCGACGTAGCTCCTCGAACTGCGCGCTCGCCGCTGCCTGCTGAGCGAACAGCGCGGCCTGGATGCCGTGGAACAACCCCTCGAGCCAACCGACCAGCTGCGCTTGCACGACACGGATCTCGGACTCGGTCGGCACGCCGTTCATCGGCGGCGCGAGCATCGCGAGCTCTTCCTGGAGCTCGGGAGAGAGCACCTCGCGGAGCTCACCCACCGAACGCTCGTAGATCTGGCGGAGCAGGACGCGTCCCGGTTCGTCGATCGTGGCCTGGCGTGTCTCCTCCAGCAACTCACGGACCATTGTCGCGATCCGCAAGAGCTTGGCCGGGTGGGTGATCGCCTCCTGGCTCTCGAGGGCGACGGGCTGGCCCTGGCCCGGGACCTGCTGCGGCTCCTGCTGTGCTTGTGGAACCTGTGTCGGGTTCATGTCCATGGCGCCACCACGTTAGCAGGGAACACCGGGGCGGCGGGGTCGATCCCGGACGAGCTCGGCCAGGAAGAGTGCCTCCGCGAACGCGGCCCGCTCGAGGTCGGTGAGGTCCACGCTCTCGTTGATGGAGTGGTACTGACTCTTCTCGTCCGACGCCCCGTAGATCAGGATCTCGGCGTCGGGGAAGGTGCGCGCGAGCACGGGCACGAGCGGCACGGAGCCCCCGCTCGCGGTCTCGACGGCCGGGCGGCCGTACGCGACCTCCATCGAACGCTTCATGGCTGCGAACGCCGGTCCGTCGCTTCGGACCGCGAGCCCGTGGCCGACCTCGCCCTCGTCCACGTCGACCTCGACGCCCCACGGCCCGTGCTCGAGGAGGTGCCGGGTGAGTGCGTCGAGCGCCTTCTCCGGGTCGTCGCCGGGCGCGAGCCGCAAGCTGACCTTCGCCGTCGCGACCGGGACGAGCTGGTTCGACGCCTCCCGCACCCGCGGCGCGTCGATCCCGAGGACCGACACCGCGGGCTTCGCCCACAGGCGCTCGGAGATCGTCCCGCTGCCGATCAGCCGCACGCCCGGTCGGATCGGCGCCTCGCTGCGGAGGTCCCCCTCGGTGATCTGCGCTCCTTCCCACTCGCGGGTGGCGAGCCCCTGGACAGTGACGTTGCCGTCGTCGTCGTGGAGCGTGGCGAGGATGCGCGCCAGCGAGGACAGCGCATCGGGGATCGGGCCGCCGTACACACCGCTGTGCACGGCGCGGTCGAGCGTCCGCACGGTCACGCGGCAGTCGACGATGCCACGGATCGAGGTCTCGAGCGCCGGAACGCCAGTTCGCCAGTTGCCACCGTCGGCGATGCAGAGGACGTCGGCGGTCAGCATGTCCCTGTGCCCCTCGATCAGGAACGGGAGGTGTGCGGCGCTCGACTCCTCCTCGCCCTCGACGATGACCTTCAGACCGACCGGCGGGCGCCCGCCCCACGCGCGCAGCACCGCGGCGTGGATCGCGATCCCGCACTTGTCGTCGGCTGTGCCTCGGCCGTACAGACGGCCATCCCGCTCGGCGGGTTCGAACGGCGGTGAGTCCCATTCCTCGGTCGGCCCCTCCGGTTGCACGTCGTGGTGGGCGTACAGCAGGACGGTCGGCGCGCCCTCCGGGGCAGGGACCTCGCCGAAGACGGCCGGGTGGTCGACGTCGGGGAGCTCGATGAGGCGAACGCTCGAGAAGCCAGCACCCTCGAGGATCTCGGCCGTCGTCTCGGCGCTGCGACGGACCGGAGCGGGGTCGTAGTCCGAGAAGGAGATCGATGGGATACGCACCAGCCGCTCGAGGTCGTCCCGGGTCTCAGGCATGCGCTCGGCGATCGCGCGGCGAAGCTCGTCGGGCCCCATACGGCTGCGAACGATACCAGCCCTCGCGGGCCTCCCGGGCGTGCGCGGCCGGCCGGCCCAAGGCCGTTCGGCCTAAGGCCGTTCGGCCCCCTCACCGGTCCGGACCGAGGGGGAACCTGGCGTGAGAGACCTCGACGAGGTGGGGACGATGACCGACATCTTGGTGGAGTACGAGCAGGGCGACCGGTTCCGCATCACGGTGCGCGGCCACGAGCTCGTGGTCGATCAGCCGCTGGACGACGGCGGCGGAGACGATGGGCCGACCCCAGTGGAGGTGTTCGTGGCCGGCCTCGCCTCGTGCGTCGCCTACTACGCCGGGCACTACCTACGCCGACACGACATCCCGGTCGAAGGGCTCGCGGTCGAGTGCGACTTCGCGTTCGCCGAAGACCGCCCGGCGCGTGTGGGGCGGGTCACGTTGCGGATCATCGTCCCTGAAGGGTTCCCGGAGGGGCGGCGCGCCGGTCTGCTCGCGGTCGCTGAGCACTGCACGGTGCACAACTCGATCCGGCAGGCACCGGAGGTGGCGATGACGGTGGAGGTCCAAGGGGTGCCCCCGGCAGGACTCGAACCTGCGCACCCGGCTCCGGAGGCCGGCGCTCTATCCACTGAGCTACGAGGGCTCGCCACCGAAGTCTAGCAACGGCCCTCCCTGAGGAGCCGCCTCCGACGTGGGTATCCTTCGCCGTGAGGTGCACAGCGAGGGTAGATCGCCGCGGGTCCTGCTGGTGGACGACGACCCCGTCATCGTTCGCTTGCTCCAGGTCAACTTCCGGCTGGAGGGCTACGAGGTCGACACTGCGGCCGGCGGCGAGGCGGCGCTCCAGCGGATCCGCGAGGGCCTGCCGGACGTGGTCGTTCTCGACGTCATGATGCCGGGCGTCGACGGATGGGAGGTCTGCGCCCGGATCAAGGAGGACCCCGAGGCCAAAGACGTGCCCGTGATCTTCCTGTCGGCCCGAGCGCAGGACGAGGACCTGCAGCGCGGCTACGCTCTCGGCGTGGACGAGTACGTCACCAAACCCTTCGACCCCGTGCACCTGCTCGAGATCGTCCGGCGCACGCTGGCCCGAACGCAGCGGCCCTAGGCACGTTCGCACCCGCCGATGATCGAGGAGACGCTCACGCGGGCGCTCGTCGAGGCCCTGTCCGGGGCTGCCGACGAGCTCGGCCTCACCGGCGACCTGCCGCCGATCGAGCTCTCGAAGCCGAAGCTGAAGGAGCACGGCGACTTCTCGACGAACGTTGCCCTCGCCCTTGCCTCGCGGGTGGGCCGCGCGCCTCGACAGGTTGCGCAGGTGATCGTCGATCACCTGCCGGCGGCCGACTTCATCGAGCGCGCCGAGGTGGCCGGGCCCGGGTTCGTGAACCTGTTCGTGACCGACGGCTGGCTGTACGACGTGCTGCGCGATGTCGTGGAGCGGGGTGAGCGGTACGGATGGTCGGAGCCGACCAGCCGCGCCGTCCAGGTGGAGTACGTCTCGGCGAACCCCACCGGACCGCTGCACATAGGCCATGCGCGGAACGCCGCGATCGGCGACGCGATCGCGAACGTGATGCACGCGGCGGGCTGGCGGGTCGAGCGCGAGTACTACTTCAACGACGCCGGACACCAGATGGAATTGTTCGGCGCCTCGGTCGAGGCGCGGTACCTCGAGCTGTTCGGGCGTGCGGCCGAGATGCCCGAGGACGGGTATCCGGGCGAGTACCTGGTCGACGTCGCGAGGGACATCGCGGCGGCGTTCGGCGATTCGCTCGTCGACCTGCCGGAGGAGGAGCGGCACGAACGGCTCCTGCACGAGGGCGCCGAGCGCGTGCTCGCGATGATCAAGAACACGCTCGCGCGGTTCGGCGTCGGCTTCGACGTCTACTTCTCCGAGCGCACGCTGCACGACAGCGGCGAGATCGACGAGGCCGTAAAGCTGCTGCGCGAGGCGGGGCACGCGTACGAGGCCGAGGGCGCCGTGTTCTTCCGGTCCACCGGCTTCGGTGACGACAAAGATCGCGTGCTGATCCGGTCGAACGGCGCCCCGACGTACTTCGCGGCGGACTGCGCGTACGTGATCGACAAGTTCCGCCGTGGGTTCGACCACCTGATCTACGTGTGGGGTGCCGACCACCACGGCGATGTCGTGCGCGTGAAGGGCGCCGCGAGGGCGCTCGGCTACGACCCCGATGCAGTAGAGATGATCCTGTACCAGTGGGTCTCGCTGTACCGGGGTGGCGAAGCCATCGGGATGAGCAAGCGGGCCGGCACCTTCGTGACGCTCGATGAACTGCTCGACGAAGTCGGCGCCGACGCGACGCGATTCACGTTGCTGTCACGCTCGAACGACTCGTCGCTGGACTTCGACACCGAGGTAGTGAAGCGCCAGTCCATGGACAACCCCGTGTACTACGTACAGTACGGGCACGCGCGGATCGCGAGCGTCCTGCGGCACGCGGCCGAGCGCGGGGTCGGGCTACAGCCGGTGGAGGAGGCCGACCTGTCGCTCCTCTCCACCGAGGCGGAGCTCGACCTGCTGCGCGTGATCGCGGAGATGCCCGAGGAGGTACGGCAGGCCGCCGACCTGCGCGCGCCGCACCGGCTCACGCACCACGCGCAGGACCTCGCGGCAAGGGTCCACCGCTTCTACACCGACTGCCGCGTCGTGACCGACGATGATGCGCTCACGCAAGCGCGACTGTGGCTCTGCGCCGCCGCGAAGCAGGCGATCGCGAACGTCCTCGCGCTGCTGGGTGTGTCGGCGCCCCAGTCGATGGAGCGCATCGATGTGTGACACAACCTTGGGGGCGGCGATCGCCCTGGACGGGGAGTGTGGGTTCGGCGAGGGAGGTAGGCTCGTTCGGTGCTCGAGGAGGTCCTGCGGGCGTGACGACGAGATACTGATGGTCGTCCGGCTGGAACGCGAGCAGGAGTTGGGAAGGGAGGCGGAGTCCTAGGTGGGCGATCGGGTCCTGCGGGTGGGGCTGCTCGGCTGCGGGAACGTCGGGGCGGCTGTGGTCCGACTGCTCGACGAGCACGCCGACGACATCGCCCGACGCGCTGGTTGTCGGTTGGAGGTCGCCCGCGTCGCCGTCCGCGACGTCGGCCGCCACGGCGACGTGCCCCTCGACCGCTCGGTCTTCACGACCGACGGCGTCTCGGTCGTCGACGACCCCACGGTCGACATCGTCTGCGAGGTGATAGGCGGCGCCGAGCCGGCGCGCTCGCTGATCCTGCGCGCGTTCGACCGCGGCAAGCCCGTGGTGACGGCGAACAAGGAGCTGCTCGCGACGCGCGGCCGCGAGCTGTTGGACGCATCCGATGCCAAGGGCCTGGACCTGTACTTCGAGGCGGCAGTCGGCGGCGGTATCCCACTGATCCGCCCGTTGAAGGAGTCGCTCACCGGTGAGCGTGTCCGTCGCGTGATGGGCATCGTGAACGGCACGACCAATTTCATCCTCACGAGGATGACCGAGGACGGGAAAGCGTTCTCGGACGCGCTCGCCGAGGCGCAACGCCTCGGGTACGCCGAGGCCGATGCTACTGCCGACGTCGAGGGGTACGACGCCGCCGCGAAGTGCGCGATCCTCGCGTCGATCGCGTTCAACGCGCGCGTCGTCGCCGGCGACGTCTATCGCGAGGGCATCTCGAACGTCACGACCGACGACATCGAGTTCGCCCGGCGCCTCGGCTACGTGGTGAAGCTACTCGCGATCGCCGAGTTCGATGGCGAGCGGATCGCCGTGCGGGTCCACCCCGCGATGATCCCGACCGGGCACCCACTCGCATCGGTGCGCGACGCGTTCAACGCGGTGTTCGTGGAGGGCCCGAAGATCGGCGAGCTGATGTTCTACGGCCGAGGCGCCGGCGGTGATCCGACCGCTACGGCCGTCGTCGGCGACCTGGTGAGCGTCGCGCGGAACCTGCTGGCCGGCGCGCGCGGCGTCGGTTGCACTTGCTTCCATGAGCGGACGATCCGCCCGATGTCCGAGATGGAGGGGCAGTACTACATCCTGTTCAGCGTCGAGGACCGCCCGGGTGTGCTCGCCGAGATCTCGAGCGTGTTCGGGCGCAACCAGGTCTCGATCAAGAGCATGTGGCAAGAAGGGACCGGCGCCGACGCGCAGCTCGTGTTCATCACGCACCGGGCGCGCGAGGGCGCATTCCAGCAGGCCGTCTCGGAGCTGAGCGGACTCGCCGTCGTGCACGAAGTGTGCTCGATCCTGCGCGTGGAGGCCGAGGAATGACGAGTGGGCAGTGGCGAGGCGTGATCGAGGAGTACCGGGACCGGCTTCCCGTGACCGACGCGACGCCGGTGATCACGCTCCGCGAGGGCGGCACGCCGTTGGTCCACTCGGAGCAGCTGTCGGCCGAGACCGGCTGCGAAGTGTGGCTGAAGTACGAGGGTGCGAACCCGACGGCATCGTTCAAGGACCGCGGCATGACGCTCGCGATCAGCAAGGCCGTCGAGGCCGGGTCCAAGGCGGTCGTGTGCGCGTCGACCGGCAACACGAGCGCCTCGGCCGCGGCCTACGCGGCGAAGGCCGGTCTCACTTGTGCGGTGCTCGTGCCGAAGGGCAAGGTCGCGCTCGGCAAGATCGCGCAGACGCTCGTCCACGGCGCGCACGTCCTGGAGATCGACGGCAACTTCGACACCTCGTTGGAGCTGGCGCAGGACCTCGCCGACCACTACCCGGTCACGCTCGTCAACTCCGTGAACCCGTTCCGACTGCAAGGGCAGAAGACGCTCGCGTTCGAGGTCTGCGACGCACTCGGCCGTGCGCCCGACCTGCACTGCGTGCCGGTCGGGAACGCCGGGAACATATCGAGCCACTGGATGGGCTATTCGGAATACCTCGCCGACGGCGTGATCGCGCAGCCGCCGCGGCTGTTCGGCTTCCAGGCGCAGGGCGCGGCGCCGCTCGTCATCGGTCATCCGGTGAGGAACCCGCAGACGATCGCGACGGCGATCCGGATAGGGAACCCCGCGTCGTGGGAGAAGGCGGTCGCCGCCGCGAAGGAGTCCGAGGGCGGCATCTCCGCCGTAACAGATCGTGAGATCCTCGGCGCGTACAAGCGCGTCGCGCACGAGGGACTGTTCGCCGAGCTCGCGTCGGCCGCCTCGGTCGCCGGGCTTCTCCACCTGACCGCTGAGGACCGGCTTCCGAGGGGTGCCACCGTCGTCTGCGTGCTGACCGGCCACGGGCTGAAGGACCCGGAGTGGGCGATCAGCGGAGCCAGCCACCCACCCACGGTGCCGGCCGACCCGGCGGTCGTGGCCGCCGAACTCGGGCTGTGAAGGCCGCGCCATGAGGCTCACCGCGCGCGTTCCCGCGACCTCGGCCAACCTCGGTCCCGGCTTCGACTGCTTCGGGCTCGCGCTGGATCTCGTGAACGAGGTCACGATCGACACCGCGGCAGAGCCCGGCGTCACCTGGGAGGGCGAGGGCGCGGAGGAGCTCCCGACCGATGGCAGCGACATGGTGAGCCGGGCGATGACGCATGCCGCGCGTATCGCGGCCGGGGCCCACGGCGTGACGCGTGGGCTTCCCCCCGTCTACCTGCACGGCGTCAACCGGGTCCCGCTGGAGAGCGGTCTGGGGTCGAGCGCCGCCGCGGCGGTGGCGGGTGTGGCGCTCGCGTACGGTCTGCTCGACCGGCCGCATGACCCGAAGACGACGTTCGCGGTGGCCGCTGACCTGGAGGGGCACCCGGACAACGCTGCCGCGGCCGTGTACGGCGGGTTCACTCTCGTCGCGGGCGAGGGGCTGGTGCAACGCTTCGACCCGCACCCCGATCTCCGTCCGGTCGTGCTCGTCCCCGAGGGCGTGCGCCTGCCGACGGGGGAGGCGCGTCGTGCCCTGCCGGCGCAGGTCTCCCGCGAGGACGCGGTCTTCAACGCCGCCCACGCGGCGCTCATGGTCGCGGCGATCCTGCACGATCCCGGGCTGCTCTACCCGGCCATGCGGGACCGGCTCCACCAGGACGTGCGGCTCGCGCTCGTTCCCGAGGTGCGCCGCGTCTTCGAGCGCATCTCCGCGGCCGAGGTTCCGGTCTGCGTCTCGGGAGCCGGGCCGTCGCTGCTTGCGTTCGAGCGGGAAGGGCATGCAGTCCCCGATCCCGGCGACGGGTGGTGCGTTCTCCGGCTCCCCGTCCGTGCCGTCGGCGTCGAGGTGCTCGAAGGCTGAGCGCGGGCTCGACTAGGGATGTGACCGATGTCATTGAAGGCGACCTGCACCGAACCTAGACTCGCGCCGTCCGTGAACCTGCGACCCGGCCGGACTATGTTCGCATGAGCGCTGAACCCGAACCCGATCTCCCGGCCGATGGTCCGGTCGAGGATTCCACTCCGGTCCTCGTCACCGATCTCGCCAGCAAGACCCTCGCGGTCAAGGAGGGGGACACCTTCCTCTACTCGGACCTCGAGGGGAACCTCGACCACGGCGGCGACTATGGTCTCGGCCTCTACTCACGAGACACGCGGTTCCTTTCGCACTTCCGGATGACCGTGTCGGGGCGTGACCCCGTGCTCCTGTCCTCGTCGTCCGAGCGCGCGTACATGTCGTACGTCGACCTCACGAACCCCGACCTCTACGAGAGCGGCGCCCTCGCGGTCCCGCAGCAGACACTCAACATCCGGCGCATCCGCGCGATCTGCGGGCGATTGTTCGAGCGCGTTCGCGTCAAGAACTACAACGCGCATCCGGTGACGCTCAGTCTCGAATTCGCGCTCGGTGCCGACTTCGCCGACATCTTCGAGATCCGCGGGATGGTCCGGGAGGGGGTGCGGGAATCCGAACCACCGGTGGTGCGCGACGGGCGAGTGGAATTCGCCTCGGTCGGCCGTGACGGGGCTAGGCGTGTGACCCTCGTCGAGTTCTCGACGGTCCCCGATCGGCTCGAGGTCGACGGGCGACTCGTGCGTCTGGCGTTCCGGATGCACCTCGGCCCGTACCAAACGAAGCTGGTCGGTATGACCATCGAGCCGCTCGTCGATGACGAACGCTCCCGCCCGATGGAGTTCGACGTCGCCGTCCACGAACTGCGTCGCTCCTACGAGGAGTGGGAGCGCGAGTGCACGCGGGTGGTCACCGACAATGAGCTGTTCAACCAGCTGCTCGACCGCAGCCTCCGCGACCTGCGCGCGCTGTACACGGAGTCGAACGGCGGCGGGACCCTGGCGGGTGGCATCCCGTGGTACGTGACGATCTTCGGGCGCGACTCGATGATCGCCTCGCATCAACTGCTGTCTGTGAACGCGCGCCCGGCCCGCGAGACGCTGCAGCTGCTCGCGGCGCACCAGGGCACCGAGGTTGACGACTGGCGCGACGAACAGCCGGGCAAGATCCTCCACGAGGTCCGCCGGGGCGATCTGGCGTGCGCCGGCATCGTGCCGTACAACCCGTACTTCGGTTCCGTGGACTCGACGCCGTGGTTCCTGATCCTGTACGCGCAGTACTTCCGGTGGACCGGCGACGTCGGGTTCGCGCAGCAGCTCCTGCCCGCCGTCGAGGCGGCGCTCCGGTGGATCGACGAGTTCGGCGATGAGGACGGAGACGGGTTCGTCGAGTACCTATCGCGCTCGCCGCGCGGCATCCGGAACCAGGGCTGGAAGGACTCGCCGGATTCGATCGTCCACGCCGATGGGCGCCTGGCCGAACCTCCCATCGCGCTCTCGGAGGTGCAGGCCTACGTGTACCTCGCGAAGACGCGCCTCGCCGACGTGTTCCGCGCGCTCGGCGACGACAGGCGGGCGGAGTTCCTGCTCGCCCAGGCGCATGAGCTGCGACGCCGCTTCAACGAGTCCTTCTGGATGGAGGACGAGCACTACTTCGCCGCCGCGCTCGACGCCGACAAGCGGCAGGTGCGGACCGTGATGTCGAACCCCGGCCACGGCCTCTACTGCGGCATCGTCGACGAGGACAAGGCGATCACGCTAGCCAAGCGCCTGCTCGCGCCCGATATGTTCTCCGGCTGGGGGATCCGCACGATGAGCAAGGCCGCGGCCGCATACAACCCGATGAGCTACCACAACGGGTCGGTGTGGCCGCACGACAACGCGCTGATCGCGGCGGGGCTGAAGCGCTATGGGTTCGCTCGATCCACGAACCGTGTCGCGACGGCGATCTTCGATGCCGCGATACACGCCGACTATCTACGCTTGCCGGAGCTGTTCTGCGGGTTCACGCGGCGCACGCCGAACCGGCCGGTGAGCTACCCGGTCGCGTGCTCTCCTCAGGCATGGGCGGCCGGCTCGCCGTATCTGATGCTCCAGGCGATCCTCGGGATCTCGGCGCACGCGCACGAGAACCTGCTGACGGTGAACATGCCGCACTTGCCCACGTGGCTGAACACGGTCGAGGTGCGCGATCTCGTCGTGGGCGACTGCCGGATCTCGCTCGTGTTCCGTCGCGAGGGCGAGATTACGTCGTTCTCGTTGCTCTCGCGCGAGGGCGACCTCCGCGTCGTCATGGAGGAGTAGGCCGAAGCGCAACCGCGCGTCGATGCTTCAGGTACGTCCCTCGCACGGCGGTGACCCACAACTCCAGCCGCTCGGCCGGGCCGATGCCGGACGCGGCCCCGGTCGAGACCGGCCATGTGAGGTCGAACGATCCCTGCACGGCCGGGCGTACACTTCGTTCGTGGTCACGATCGCCCACATCTCCGACCCGCACGTCGGCTCGCCGTACTTCATCCCGAACATGATGAACCGGGTCATCGTCGAGCTGAACGAGCTCGCGCCCGACGTCGTCATCAACAGCGGCGACCTCACGAACGAGGGCTACCGGCAGGAGTACCGGAACTGGATCGCGTACGCCGAGCGGGTCCGCTCGGTGATGCACACGGTCCCCGGCAACCACGACGCGCGCAACGTCGGCTACCTGCACTTCGAGGAGCTGGTCGGTCCGAGGCACTGGACGGTCGATGTGCAGGGCGTGCGCATCGTCGGCGTCGATTCGAGCGAGCCCGACCTCAACGAAGGACAGGTGGGCCGACAGCGCTACGGCTGGATCCGCGAGCAGTTCGACGTGCCGGCCGAGCTCAAGGTATTCGTGCTCCACCACCACCTGATCCCGGTCCCCGGCACCGGCCGCGAGCGCAACATCGTGATGGACGCCGGGGATCTCCTCGAGGTGCTGATCGGCGCCCGCGTGAACATCGTGCTGTCCGGCCACAAGCACGTTCCGTACGTGTGGCGCCTGGAGAACCTCTACGTCGCGAACGCGGGGACGGTCGCCTCGCTCCGCCTCCGCGGGTACACGAAGCCCTGCTACAACGTTCTGGACTTCGAGGGTGACGAGGTGAAGATCACGCGCCGGTATCCGTTCGGTGGCGGCAGCGTGATCGCGAACTTCGCGCTCTCGACCGGTGAGCAGTACTACCGAGAGTTCGAGCCCCCGCATGTGCAACACTCGGCCTTGCGGGAGCCGGGGGAATAGCAGGCACGGCACACGCGACCGTTCGGAGGGGTTGCCCGTGAGGGTCGTCGTACTCGTGGACGGTGAGCACTACCCGCCGGTCACGCGCTGGGGGATCTTGGCCGCGCGGACGATGGGTTACGTGCCCGCCGCAGCGTTGTTCCTCGGCGGGACCGAGAAGGTGCAACCCGGCGCGCTGCCCGAACTCGGCGTGCCGGTGCGCGCCGCCGGAGAGGATCCACAACGGGCGCTCGCCGAAGCGATCGACGAACTCTCGCCCGAAGGCATCCTCGACCTGTCCGACGAGCCCGTCATCGGCTACCGCGAGCGGATGGAGCTCGCGGCGGTCGCGCTCGCTCGCGGCGTGCCGTACCTCGGGCCGGACTTCCGGCTGGACCCGCCGATCGGCGGTCCGCCGCTACCGGTCCCGACGGTCGCTGTGATCGGAACCGGCAAGCGGGCCGGCAAGACCGCGATCGCCGGGGAGGTAGCGCGGGTCGCGGCACGCCGGAGGCTGAACCCGGTCGTCGTCGCGATGGGCAGGGGCGGGCCCGCCACGCCGCAGGTAGCGCGGGCCGGGAGCGTTGACCTCGACCACCTGCTCGGCCTCGTCCGAAGAGGCGAACACGCGGCCTCCGACTACCTCGAGGACGCGATCACCGCCGGGGTCACCACGATCGGCGCTCGCCGCTCGGGGGGCGGTCTGGCCGGGGCACCGATCGCCTCGAACGTGCGGCCGGCAGCCGAGCTCGCGGTGGGGCTCGGGGCCGGTCTCGTCGTGCTCGAGGGGAGCGGCTCGGCGGTCCCGCCGGTCCCCTGGGACGCGGGCATCCTCGTGGTCCCGGTCTCGGTGCCGCCCGAGTATCTCGGCGGCTACCTCGGGCCCTTCCGACTGTTGCTATCGGACCTGGTCGTTGTTACGATGGTTCACGGTCCCCAGGCAGGGGACGAGAACCTCCTCGCTCTGAGATCCCACGTCCAGCGGTTGTGCGCCGATGCGCGGGTCCTCGTGACGGATCTCCAACCGGTTCCACTGGGCGAAGTCCGGGGCAAGGACGTGTTCTTCACCACCACGGCGCCGGGGGCGGTCGCCGCGAGGCAGGTCAGATCCCTCGAGGCTGCTCACGGGTGCCGGGTGGTGGGGTGGAGCGCCCGCTTGGCCGACCGAGCCGGGTTGGCGCAGGACATGGACGAGGCGAAGGAGTACGAGATCCTCCTCACGGAGCTGAAGGCCGCGGCCGTCGACGTGGCGTGCGATCGGGCGCTGGCCAGAGGCGCGCAGGTGGTCTTCATCGACAACCACGCCGTCGTGGTGGAGGGAGACGTCGACCTCCCCACCGCGGTGGGGGAGACGATCGATCTCGCGAGAGAACGGCGAGCACGCCGATAACGCGGAAGACGCAGAAGACACGCAGATGACGAACGACCGTAAGAGCCAGCACATCCTCATCTCCGATCGGGAGACCGGCCTCCCCTACTCCAAGGGCTTGATGGCCTCCCAGGTCATGGTCACCGGCCTGTCGCCCTACCGCGCGTACCAGGTGGCGGAGGCGATCGAGGAACGGCTACACGAGCGCGGTGGCTCGTCGACCGGGAGCGAGGACCTCGACCGGATCGCGGCCGAGGTGATCGAGGACCTGGCCGGCGACCGGTACGCGAAGAACTTCGTCCGTTGGCGGGAGTTGGACGCTCTGGACATCCCCATGGTCGTGCTGATCGGCGGCACGACTGGCGTCGGCAAGTCGACGATCGCCACGCAGCTCGCGGCACGCCTCGGCATCGTCCGAGTGGTGCCGACCGACGCGGTACGAGAGGTCATGCGGGCGCTGTTCTCGCACGAGCTGATGCCGACGCTGTACACGTCGTCGTTCGAGGCCGGGTCCGCGCTCCGCGAACCGCCCTCGCGAGACGCGGTTGTGGTGGGTTTCCGCGAGCAGGTGTCGGCGGTCGCCGTCGGTCTGGACGCACTGCTCGAGCGAGCGGCCGTCGAGGGCATGAGCATGATCATCGAAGGAGCACATGTCGTGCCCGGGTTCCTCGATCTCGAGTCTCGCAGCGACCGTGTGGTGGCGGTGCCACTTGTGATCACGGTGGAGGACGAGGACGTGCACCGTAGCCACTTCCTCGCCCGTTCGAGCGAGTACGCGCTCCGACCGGCGGCCCGGTATCTGCAGTACTTCGACGAGATCCGCCGCATCCAGCGCTACATCAAGAGCCAGGCGCTCTCGCACGGCATCCCGGTGATCCCCAACTACGACTTCGACCGGTCGCTCGCCGCGGTGGTCGACCTCGTGATGGAGCGGGTGACCGAGCGGGTGGCGCTGGCGGGGACCGTGAGCGGAAAGCACGTCAAGAAAGGAAGGACGGCATGAGGCTCTTCCTCGATACCGCCAACATCGAGGAGATACGCGAGATCAACCGATGGGGCGTGCTCTCCGGCGTCACGACGAACCCGACGCTCGTGGGCCGGGAGAACCAGGACCCCGCGCAGGTCTGGAAGGAGATCCTCGAGGAGGTCAAGGGCGACATCTCGCTCGAGACGACGGAGTCCGAAGCCGATGCGATGTACCGGCAGGGCGTCGAGCTCGCGAAGATGGGCCCGAACGCCGTGATCAAGGTGCCGATGACCCCGGACGGACTCCGGGCCGGGAGGCGCCTGACGGACGAGGGTATCCGCATCAACGTCACGCTCGTGTTCTCTCCGGCGCAGGCGCTCCTCGCGGCGGAGATCGGCGCGTACATAGTCTCGCCGTTCCTAGGACGGATCGACGACGTCGCCTCCGACGGCATGTATGTGCTGCGGCAGATCTGCGAGATCTACGACATCCAGGGCTACGAGACGCAGGTGCTCGCAGCGTCGCTCCGCCACCCGATGCACGTGGTGGAAGCGGCGCTCGCCGGGGCCGACATCGCGACGATGCCCTACGACGTGTTCGAGAAACTGGTGAAGCACCCGCTGACCGACCTCGGGCTCGCGAAGTTCGGGTCGGACTGGGAGGCCCTCCAGCGGGAACTGAAGGGAGGAGCCTAGGTGACATCCGGAACGATGGACAAGAGCACCCTCGAGGGCAAGGTCGCGTCCGAGCTCCACACGATCGCGGCCGACTTCGGCATCGAGGGGCATCAGCGTTTGAAGAAGGCCGATCTGATCGACCGCATCCTCGCGCACGCGAACGGAGGGAGCGATCCGGACGAGAGCCGAGCCGCGGCGGAGACGGTTGCCGTAGTCGAGACGTCGCTGCCGACCGAAGAAGTCCGCACGTCGGGCAACGGCGAGATGGAGACCGCTGAACCCGCGACACGGGAGACGGAACGCGAGCGCGAGCCGGAGGGCGAGCGTCGCGAGCGGTTCGAGAGCGGGCGGCCCGACGCCGGACGGCGGCGTCCGTCACGCGAGGAGCGCCGCCGGCAGCGCGAGGAGCGCCGGCAGCGGGAGATGGAGATGCGCGAGGAGGAGATCGCCAACGCGCCGGCCGCGACCGGCCTGCTCGACGTCCTCCCCGAGGGCTACGGGTTCCTGCGGACATCCGGCTACCTGCCGGGCCCGCAGGACATCTACGTGTCCCTCTCGCAGGTTCGTCGCTTCATGCTCCGCAAGGGCGACACCGTCACCGGCAAGGCCCGCCAGCCGAGGGACAGTGAGAAGTACTTCGCTCTGCTGCAGATCGATACGGTGAACGACCTCGACCCCGAGGCGGCGAAGCAGCGGCCGCACTTCGAGAAGCTCACTCCACTGTTCCCGCACAAGCGGTTCCGGCTCGAGGGAGCGCCGACCGACGTGACCGCGCGCATCATCGACATGGTTGCTCCCATCGGCAAGGGCCAGCGCGGGATGGTCGTCTCGCCGCCGAAGGCCGGTAAGACGACGGTGCTGAAGAACATCGCGAACGGGATCATCGCCTCCAGCCCGGAGACGCACGTGATGATCCTCCTCGTCGACGAGCGTCCGGAGGAGGTCACCGACTGGCAGCGCACAGTGGAGGCGGCGGAGGTCGTGTACTCGACGTTCGACCGACCGGCCGACCAGCACATCCAGGTGACCGAGCTCGTCCTCGAGCGGGCCAAGCGCCTCGCCGAGATGGGCAAGGATGTCGCGATCCTACTGGATTCGATCACGCGACTCGCGCGCGCATACAACCTGGCGGCGCCTGCCTCCGGCAAGATCCTGTCCGGCGGCGTGGACTCCACGGCGCTCTATCCGCCGAAGCGGTTCTTCGGCGCCGCGCGGAACATCGAGGAGGGCGGCTCGCTCACGATCATCGCGAGCGCGCTCGTCGAGACGGGATCTCGGATGGACGAGGTCATCTTCGAGGAGTTCAAGGGCACCGGGAACATGGAGCTCCGACTCGACCGCGTCCTCGCCGAGAAGCGGATCTTCCCGGCCATCAATGTCGAGGCGAGCGGCACTCGGAAGGAGGAGCTGCTCATGCCGACCGAGGAGCTCGCCCTCGTCTGGCGTCTGCGCCGTGTGCTCCACGCGCTGGAGGCGGGCGCGGCCCTCGAACTCCTCGTCGACAAGATCCGGGCGACCAAATCGAACGAGCAGTTCCTGAAGGAGATCGCCAAGGCGCCGGCGTCGTAGGCTGTTTGACCGAACCGACGGGAGAACGAGGGACAATGAAGAAGGGCATCCACCCCGAGTACGTGATCGCGACGGTCCACTGCTCCTGCGGGAACACGTTCCAGACGCGTTCCACCAAGCCGGAGCTGCGGGTCGAGATCTGCTCGAACTGCCACCCGTTCTACACGGGCAAGCAGAAGCTGGTCGACACCGGCGGCCGCGTCGAGCGGTTCCAGCGCCGCTACGGCCAGCGGCCGGGGCAGCAGGCCTAGCCCGCGCGTCGTGGCGGACGAGGCATCGCGGAAGCAGCACTACTACGGCGGCCAGGCGGTCGTCGAGGGTGTCATGATGCGCGGCCGCGAGGTGTGGGCTCTCGCCGTGCGGAAGCCCGACGGCGGCATGCACGTGGAGTCGCACGACATCGACTCGATCATGAAGCGCCACCCGCTCTTGGCGAAACCGCTCCTCCGCGGGATCATCGCCCTCGGCCAGGCGCTGTCGATCGGCTTCAAGGCGCTCTCAGCGTCGGTGCGCGCGGCGGCGCCGGAGGAGGAGCAGCTGACCTCCCGCCAGATGGGTGTCTCGATGACGATCGCGATGCTCATGTTCGTCGGTGTGTTCATCGTGGCGCCGGCGGTCGCCTTCCGCTGGGTCGGGCACCACGTCGCCTCGAGTGTCCTGGTGAACATGATGGAGGGCGTAGCCCGCGTCGCGCTCTTCCTCGGGTACCTCCTGCTGATCGGACGCTGGGCTGAGATCCGACGCGTGTTCGAGTACCACGGTGCCGAGCACAAGACCATCGCCGCCTTCGAGCACGATGAACGGCTCGCGCCGGAGAACGTGGACAAGTACTCGACGTTGCACGTGCGCTGCGGCACGAACCTCCTGTTGATCGTGATGATCATCACGGTCTTCGTGTTCGCGCTATTCGGGAACCCCGGGATGTGGTGGCGGATCGGATCGCGGATCGTCGCGATCCCGATCATCGCCGGGCTCGCGTACGAGATGCTGCGTCTGGGCGCGCGGTACGAAAGCTCGGTGCTCATGCGCGCGCTGATGGCGCCGGGCCTGTGGCTGCAAGAGATCACGACGAAGCCTCCCCACCCCGACCAGATCGAGGTCGCGATCGCCTCGTTCAACGAGGTTCTGCGTCGGGAGGCCGAGGCTGCTGAGGCTGCTGAGGGCACCGAGGCCTGAGCCCCTTCCCCTCGGGTCGTTGAAATCGCGATCCTCTCGCCTAGCATGTCAGGGGCGGTTCCCCGAGTCGGACGAGACGAGGAGGCTTCCCCATGTCCCCAACGGAGCTCGATCTCCCGGTCCTCGCGAGCGCGGAGCAGATCCGCCGGCGCGAATTCGTAACGACCCGTCGCGGCTACGACCCCGACCAGGTGCGGGACTATCTCGAGAAGATCGCCGATCAGGTCGGACAGATGGAGTCCATGGTCCGTGAGGCGCGTCTGGAGGCCGAGGCCGCGATGCGGGCGGCCGCCGCGCCTAGGATCGACCCGTACGAGCAGCTCGCTGCCCGCGTCGCCGGACTGATCCGCGCCGCCGACGAGGAGGCCGAGCGCATCCGCCGCGATGCGCGGGAAGAGGCCGAACGCATCCTCCGCGAGGCGCGTGCCGACGCCGACAGGATCACGATCGACGCGCAGTCCAAGGCCGAGGAGGCGAAGGCGGAGGGCGAGCGCGCGCTCCGGGAGGCCCGCGAGCAGGCCGACCGCACCATCGCCGGGCTTGCCACCCGGAGGGAGGACCTCGTCGATCAGCTCGCCGCGATGCAGGGACGGTTGCTGTCGGTCGCGCGCGACCTCGAGGGCGCGATGCACCCGCGAGCGAAGAGGTCCGAGACGGTCGTCATCGACGAACCGGAGCCGGCCTTGGTGGAGGGGGGTCGGGCCGAGGAGCCGCGCGACGAGGCCCCGCGCACGATGATCGATCCCCGCTACGAGGAGCTGTGGGGCGAGACCGAGACGATCGACCTCTCGATGCCCGAGATCCCGCCGCTGAACCTGGATTGGGGCGACGAGGGCGAGGACGACGAGCGGTAGGACGGCGCCCGCACTCGCAGGCACGACCCGATCCATCCCGGTCGCACATCTCGCATAATCGAGGTCGATGGACCTCATGTCCCGTCTGGACGAGATCGAGGCGCGGTACGAGCGCCTCTCGGTGGAGATGGCTTCTCCCGAGGTCGCCTCGAACCGCGATCGTCTGCGGCAGCTCGGCAAGGATCTCGCCGACCTGCAGGAGATCGTCGCGCCCTACCGCGAGTACAAGGGCGCTGTTGGCCAGGCGGAGGAGGCCAGGGCCATGGCCAAAGGGGAGCCCGACGCCGACATGGCCGCGTTCCTTCGCGAGGAGGCTGAGGGCGCGGAGGGCAGGGCAGCGGAGCTGCGTGCGCACCTCGAGGAGCTGTTGGTTCCGAAGGACCCGAACGATGGGAAGGACGTCCTCGTCGAGATCCGCGCCGGCGCCGGCGGCCAGGAGGCCTCGCTGTGGGCCGGCGAGCTGTTCGAGCTCTACCGCCACTACGCCGAACGGCATCGGTGGAAGACGGACGTGCTGTCCGCGTCGCCGTCGGACCTCGGTGGCTTCAAGGAGGTCGTGCTCGAGGTCCGTGGCAAGGGCGCGTACTCGAGGCTGAAGCACGAGTCGGGCGTCCACCGCGTGCAGCGTGTACCGGTCACTGAGTCGGCCGGCCGCATCCACACCTCGACCGCGACCGTCGCCGTCCTGCCGGAGGCGGAGGAGGTCGAGGTCGAGCTCCGGCCCGAGGATCTGAAGGTCGACGTCTACCGCTCCACCGGGCCGGGCGGCCAAGGCGTGAACACCACCGACTCGGCCGTGCGGATCACGCACCTACCGACCGGCATCGTCATCGCGTGTCAGGAGGAGCGCTCGCAGCTCCAGAACAAGGAGAAGGCGATGCGCTACCTGCGGACGCGGCTGCTCCGACGCGCTCAGGAGGAGACCCAGCAGAAGGAGGCGGAAGAGCGTCGCTCCCAGGTCGGCACGGGGGAGCGGGCCGAGAAGATCCGCACGTACAACTTCCCCGAGAACCGCGTGACCGACCACCGCGTGAAGGTCACGTTGCGCCAGTTGCAGAACGTCCTTGCTGGCGACATCGACGGATTCGTCGACGCGCTGCTCGCGGCCGAGCGAGCGCAGCAGCTCGTCGGCGACGGGCGGACCTGAGGGGCGACGCGATGCGCCCATCCGAGGTGCTGCGGAACGCGAGCAGCTACCTAGAGCGACACGGTGTCGACAGCCCGCGCGAGACCGCCGAGGTCCTGATGATGGCGATCCTCAGGACCGACCGCGCCGGCCTCTACACTCGGAGCGAGGGGCTCGACGGGCGCGAGGGGCGGATGTTCGGGCGGGCGATCCGCCAGCGCAGCGCCGGCACTCCGCTACAGCACCTCACCGGTGAGCAAGCGTTCCGTCGCATCACGCTCGAGGTGCGGCCCGGCGTCTTCATCCCGAGACCGGAGACAGAAACGCTGGTGGGTGCTGCGTTGAGAGAGCTGGGAGACGCGGACGCCCCTGTGATCGTCGACGTCGGAACGGGGACCGGAGCGATCGCACTTTCGATCAAGGATGAGCTTCCCAACGCGAACGTGTTCGCCACCGATATCTCGCCCGAGGCGGTGGAGCTCGCGAGGGCGAACGCCACGCACCTCGGTCTGGACATCACGGTGTTCGAAGGTGACCTGCTCGATCCGTTGCCATCCGATCTCCGCGGATGGGTCGACCTGGTCGTTAGCGACCCGCCCTACCTCACGCCCGAGGAGTACGAGGATCTGCCGGTTGAGGTCCGTGCCGATCCGAAGCTCGCCCTGGTGGGTGGCGTCGAGGTGATCGAGCGGCTCGCCGACGAGGCGCTGCGATGGCTCGGCGACGGCGGTGTGCTCGCCGTCGAGATCGGGGCATCACAGGGGAGAGACGTGGTTCGGCTGCTCGAACGCTCGTTCGCAGACGTGCGGCTCGAGCCCGACCTCGCCGGGCGAGACCGCGTGGTCATCGGGCGTCGGCCGTGAGCGATCCCGTCGAGGACGCAGCGCTCGCCGCGCTGGCAGGTGAGCTCGTGGTCATGCCCACCGACACGGTGTACGGGATCGCGACGCGCCCGGACGATCCGGCGGCGACAGAGAGGCTGTTCGAGGCGAAGGGCCGGCCGCGCGAACTCGAGCTGCCGGTGCTCGTCCCGTCGGTGGCCGCGGCGCGAGAGGTCGCCGTCTTCGACGAACGCGCCAGCGCACTGGCGGCCGCCTTCTGGGCGGGCCCGCTCACGCTCGTCCTCCCACGCACGGCCGTGAGCGCCGATTGGCGCCTCGGCGAGGACGGGTCAACGATCGGCGTGCGGATGCCGCACCATCCGCTGACGCTCGCGATACTCGCGCGTATCGGTCCGCTGGCGGTCACGAGCGCGAACCGCACGGGCGAGCAAACGCCGTTCACGTGCGAGGGGCTCGAGAGGGTATTCGGTGACGCCGTCGCGGTGTACCTGTGTGAGGAGGTGCCCCTCCGAGGGGAGCCGTCGACGGTCGTCGACCTCGCCCATGGGGATCTCGCGGTCCTTCGCGAGGGCGCGATCGCCGAGGCGGATGTCCGTGCAGCGCTCGCGTGAACGCCCCAACCGTCGGCGAGCGTGAGAAGTGCCGGTGCTAGACTCCGCCACCGGTTCCATGGCCCTCGTCCTCTTCGTCTGTACCGGGAACGTTTGCCGCTCGCCGCTGGCCGAGGGCTTCCTCGAGGCGGTGCTGCGAGCGCGCCTCGGTCAGGCGGCGCCGTCTGTCGCTTCGGCCGGAACCGTAGGCTGGGAGGGTTCCGGAGCCATGCCGGAGGCGGTCGCGGCAGCCGCCGACCGCGGGGTCGACATCGCTGGCCATTCCGCTCGGCGTCTGCTCACCGCCCACGTCGAGGAGGCTGACCTCGTCCTCGGGATGACCGCCGAGCACCGCGAGACCGTCGCCCGCGCCATGCCGGAGACGGCCGGGAGGGTGTTCACGCTGAAAGAGCTCGTCCGGCTGGTCGAGGCGCTGCCGCCCGCGACCACTGCCGGCGACCCCGGAACACGCTTGGCCGCGCGCGTCGCGGAGGCGGACGAGCTGCGCCGCAGTGGGTTCGAGGGCAACCCGAACGACGAAGACATCGTCGACCCGCTGGGGCAACCACTCGAGAGCTTCCGAGCGATAGCGTGGGAGCTCGAGGAGTGGTGCGATCGCCTGGCCGAAGGCTTGTTCGGATGGGCGCCGGCCCGCGTTGCGGCCGGGACCGAGGGGGAGTGACCGTGCGCATCGCGATGGGATGTGACCATGCCGGCTATCCGCTCAAGGAGGAACTGGGGGCGTTCCTCGGTGAGGAGGGGCACGAGGTGCTCGACTTCGGGACCGACTCGACCGACCCGGTGGACTACCCGGACTTCTGCGCCGCCGCCGCCCGCGCGGTGGTGGAGGGGCGCGCCGACCGCGGGATCGTGCTGGGTGCTACGGGGGAAGGCGAGGCGATGGTCGCGAACAAGATCCGCGGCGTCCGCGCCGCAGTCTGCAACGATCTCTTCACGGCATGCCTGTCGCGCGCGCACAACGACGCGAACGTCCTCGCCATCGGGGCCCGCGTCGTCGCCCCGGCATTGGCGAAGGAGATCCTCCGGCTATGGCTGGCGACCCCCTTCGACGGCGGTCGTCACCTGCGACGCATCGAGCGCATATCGGAGATCGAGCAGGGGGAGACGTGAGGGACCACGCGGCAAGCTGGGAGGCGCTCGAGGAGACGGACCCAGAGGTCGCGGAGGCGCTCGCCGCGGAACTCCGGCGCGAGCGCAGCACCATCCGGTTGATCGCCTCGGAGAACTACGCGAGTCCCGCGGTGCTCGCCGCGCTCGCCTCGACGATGAACAACAAGTACGCGGAAGGCTACCCCGGCCGCCGCTACTACGGCGGGTGCCAGTACGTCGATGTGACCGAGCAGCTCGCGATCGACCGTGCGAAGGAGCTGTTCGATGCGGACCACGCGAACGTGCAGCCGCACGCCGGCGCGCAGGCGAACCTGGCCGTGTTCGGCGCGTTCCTCGAGCCTCGCTCCGACGACACCGTCCTCGGTCTAGTGCTCGCACACGGTGGGCACCTCACGCACGGATCGCCCGTGAACGTGTCCGGTATGTGGTTCAAGTTCGTCGGCTACGAGGTGGACCGCGAGACCGAGCAGATCGACATGGACCGCATCGCCGATCTCGCGCGACAGCACCGGCCGAAGATCATCCTCGCCGGCTACACGGCGTATCCGCGCGTGATCGACTTCGCGGCGTTCCGGCTGATCGCCGACGAGGTCGGCGCGATCCTGTGGGTCGACGCCTCGCACTTCATCGGGCTGTCGGCCGGGGGCGCCTACCCGAACCCGACCCCGTACGCCGACGTCGTGACGTTCACGACGCACAAGACCCTCCGCGGTCCGCGCGGCGCGATCATCCTCTGCAGGGAGGAGCACGCGAAGGCGATCGACAGGGCGGTCTTTCCGATGATGCAAGGCGGGCCGCTCGAGAACGTGATCGCCGCGAAGGCCGTCGCGTTGAAGGAGGCGATGACGCCGGCGTTCCGCGAGTACGCGGTTCGAACGGTTCGCACGGCTCGCTCGCTCGCGCGGGGCCTCGCCGAGGAGGGGCTCCGGATCGTGTCCGGCGGAACGGACTCTCATCTCGTGCTCGCCGACCTGCGGCCGATCGGCATCAGCGGGAAGGAAGCTGAGCTCGTCTGCGACCGGGTCGGCATCACCCTCAACAAGAACGGGATCCCTTTCGACCCGATGCCGCCGCTCAACCCCTCGGGGATCCGCGTCGGCACGCCGGGGCCTTCCACGCTCGGCATGGACGAGCCGGAGATGAAGGAGATCGCTGGCGTCATCGGCGACGTGCTCCGCACGCCAGCCGACGGTGACGTGATCGAGCGGTGCCGGACACGGGTGCGGAAGCTCGTTGGACGGTTCCCCGCCTACCCCTCCTGAGGCGAGCGCGCTCCCCGCTCGGAGTACCATGCGGGGAGCGTGGGCTCCTATCTACTCGTCTTCTTGGCGGCCGCGGCGACCTCCTTCGTGGCGACGCCGATCGTGCGCCTCTTGTCGCTCCGGCTCAGATGGATCGACCGTCCCTCGGACCGCAAGGTGCACCCGAGGCCGACACCGACGGTCGGAGGGCTCGCGATCTTCCTTGGCGTCGCGGTTGGGATCGGCGTCTCGCACCTGCTCCCGTTCCTCGCCGGCCTGCACGAGATCTCGTCGGACCCCGACGCGGCACTGCTCGCGGCGCTCGTGATCGTGGTCGTCGGCCTACTCGACGACACGCATGAAGTCTCGCCTCTCGGGAAGCTCGCGGGGCAGGTTCTCGCCGCCGGGTTGCTCGTGCTTCTCGGTGTGCAGCTCCTCTACTTCTACGTCCCGGGGCTCGGGACCGTCGTGCTCGACCCGAGCTTGGGTGTGCCGCTGACGGTTCTGTGGGTCGTCGCGATGGTGAACGCTGTGAATCTCATCGACGGACTCGACGGGCTGGCGGCCGGGATGGTCGCGATCGGCGCGGTGGCGTTCTTCGTCTACATGTACTGGGGGCCGGGCCCGAACGGCGAACCCACGACCGCGGCTCTCCTCTCAGCGGTCGCGGCCGGGGCGGCGGTCGGCTTCCTGCCGTGGAACTTCCACCCGGCGAAGATCTTCATGGGCGACTCCGGCGCGATGCTGCTCGGCCTCGTGATGGCCGTCGCCACGATCTCCGGGGTCGGACGCAACGCGTACGGACCGACCGGCGGCGACCTCGCAGCGATCGCGATCCCGGTCGCCGTCCCGTTGCTCGTGCTCGCCGTTCCCATCCTCGACGTCCTACTGGCGATCGTCCGTCGGGTGCGCCGGGGGAAGGGCATCCTCCACGCCGACAAGGAGCACATACACCATCGTCTGATGGACATCGGCCACTCCCACCGACAGGCTGTGCTGCTGATGTATCTGTGGAGCGCGTTGATCTCTGGGTGCGCCCTAGCTGTGGCGTTCCTGAACGGCCGGCTCCTTGTGGGGAGCATCATCGTCGTCGCGGCGTTGATCGCGGCCCTCCTGCCCAGACTCATCCGGGACACCTCACCGCGCGGCCGCGAACGGGCGCTCGCCGCTCGTGGCGGCGAGCGCCCGCCGGGTTGTGCGGAGGCTGCGGGCGCGCGGGCCGACGCGGCGCCCGATCGCGTGAAGGACAGCGCCTGAGCCGGAGCTCGGATAGGTCGAAAGGCCTGGTTCCTCCGGGCAGGTGATGGTGCATAATCGAGTGTTCACAACGTCGGTCGGAAGTCCGAAGAGGAGCGCCGTGCCCAACGTCGATGTCCGCCTAGAGCGGATCACGAAGGATTTCGGGGAGACAGTAGCGGTAGACGACATCTCGATCGACATCACAGAGGGTGAGTTCTTCTCGCTCCTTGGTCCCTCGGGCTGCGGCAAGACGACCACGCTTCGGATGATCGGGGGCTTCGAGGAGCCGACCAGGGGAACCGTCTTCCTGGGCGGCAAGGACGTGACCGACCTCCCCCCCTACAAGCGTGACGTGAACACCGTCTTCCAGTCCTACGCCCTGTTCCCGCACCTTAACGTCTTCGATAACGTCGCCTTCGGGCTGAGGCGGCGGAAGGTCGACAAGCCCGAGGTCACCCGCCGCGTGAACGAGGCCCTGGCCCTGGTCGAGATGGCAGGCTTCGAGAAGCGCCGCCCCGGCCAGATGTCGGGCGGCCAGCAGCAGCGCATCGCCCTAGCCCGGGCCCTGGTGAACTCCCCCAAGGTGCTCCTCCTAGATGAGCCGCTGGGCGCCCTTGACCTCAAGTTACGTAAGCAGATGCAGCTCGAGCTGAAAAGGATCCAGGAGGAGGTCGGGATCACCTTCATCTACGTGACGCACGACCAGGAGGAGGCCATGACGATGTCCAACCGCCTGGCCGTCATGCGCCACGGGCGCTTCGAGCAGATCGGCCCCCCCGAGGAGGTCTACGAGAACCCCCTGACCGAGTTCGTGGCTGGGTTCCTGGGTGCCTCCAACATGATCGACGGGGTGTTAGCCGAGCAGGCAGACGGCATCTCTACCGTCACCCTTTCCTCCGGAGGGGTCATGCTCGTACCCTCCGAGAGGGCGCCTTTCCGCACCGGCTCAAAGGTCCGGGTGGGGGTCCGTCCCGAGAAGGTCGCGATCTCACCCGATGAGGGCACCCTCCCGCCTGAGGGCTGGAACTCGGTCACCGGGCTGCTACGCGTCTCGACCTACATAGGGGTCAGCCACCAGTACCGGGTCGAGGGCCCGGCGGGGGTGACGATGACCGTCTGGGAGCAGAACATCGGCTCGGCAAGAGTGCCCCAGCCCGGCGAGCGGGTCCGGCTCTCCTGGCAGATCGAGCACACGTTCGCGGTCGAGCCGTCGGTCGTGCCGACGGACGAGGAAGAGGAGATGCAGCCATGAGCGAGCATCACCGCCTCTTCCTCGA
>Ga0315284_10000647_pt1 | contig 47544 bp, 39 predicted proteins | sample YL17G09_16_MG_FD_203696 | JGI IMG/M metagenome (GOLD analysis project Ga0315284, IMG submission 203696) | Sediment microbial communities from Yellowstone Lake, YNP, Wyoming, USA - YL17G09_16 | ecosystem: Environmental > Aquatic > Freshwater > Lake > Sediment | place: USA: Wyoming | collected...
CATGGCTACTTTCCCAAGGCGTTCGTCTGGCGTGGGCACCGCTACGACGTACACGCTGTGGAGCGTTGTTGGACCGTCGCGCGGCAGGGCGGCCGGGTGGACCGGCACTGCTTCCGGGTGCGCTGCCATGAGGGCACGTTCGAGGTATATCAGGACGCGCGGCACAACACCTGGCACCTGCAGCGGAGGGTGGTGTAGCAAGAAGAAACCGGGTTTTTTCGAAAAACCCGGTTTCTTGTTTGACTGCCACTCAGTCAAGATCCCCGTCATGCATCATAAGAGACAGGGCATTGGTCTGAGCTATCTGACGACGATGGGTAGATAGACGAAGTAGGGCATGGCCAACATTGGCGGTAGTCCTGGATCGACTGGCGTCTCCGGTGGTAGACCCATCAGCCCGAAGTAATCTTGTAGAAACTCATCCCATTCCCCGTCTGCCGTGAAGCTGAAGACGTGGCTCATGTACGAGGTATGGTCCCATCCGCCAGATGCAGGGGGGAAGTAGATAGACACACCGTGTGCGTCGTCCAGGTCCCAGTACTGTGAATTCTCACGATAGTAGTCAGACTTGTGATGCTCTGCTACGACTAGTGTATTCACCGCGTCCATCACACCCTGGGCCGCGTTTTTCACGCTGTTGTCCGGCACGTTCTGCTTGATCAGCCGCGCAAAGTCGTACAGGTCCAGATACTGGTCATCGTTGTCAATCACAAGGTAGTTTCGCGAATCGAATTTCTGGGTAGCATCTCGCGTGTTGCTCACATAGTACTTGTTGGCGTTAAGGTTGACTTGCAGGGCTGTCGCCAGCGCAGTGACCGTGTCCTCTACCGCCCCCGCTTGCCCCAGGCGTAGCGCCGAGATAGTGAATGGATATCCACCATAGCTCGTCAGCGTGTTGTGGTACTCGTCCACCACGACAGCCGCCAGTTGTTCCGGGGTCGTACCCGATGCCACGTGGGCAGCGTACAGGTAGTAGGCGAAGATGCTCCAGCCCAGGTTTTCCGAGGCGATGAGGTAGTCCGCATAACTCCGGATCTGGTAGGCGTTCTCCAGCATCCCCATCAGGCAGGCATCGTAATGCACCACCTCTAGCGGATCAGCACCGCCATCAGTGACGCTATCCAGCGCAGCACGCAGTTGACTCACAGTGATGAATGCATTACTGCCGCTAGTATCGTCCCAGGCAATGCCGGTGGTGCCCCGCCCGTGGTTGGCCACTGCCAGGTAGTAGTGCTTGGCGGGGTAATTGCTGCGGGCCCAGTCAACGAACCCTACCAACGTCAGGGGGTCACCCATGTTCAGTTCACCCATGTGCCAACGGTTAACACCGTCGGTATAGTTGCCGCCAGGTTGGACGTGATAGCGCCAGGTGGGGTAGTTGGGGCAGTCCAGGAGGGCCAGGACGGTCAGATTCGGATTAGAGGGTACGCTCTGCAGATCGAAGACGGCTCTCCACATATAGTCGCACAGGTTATTGTCGCCAGCCAGATAGAGCAGGAAGGCCCAATTGGGTACGCCTTCGCCAGAGTTAACCTTCGTCACGAATGCGTCTCTGCACGAGAGATCATACACATCGCAATTGCTGGGGCCTGCTTTGGCAGGTCGCAGCGGATTCTGCGTGGGGAAATTGGTGGACTCGGTCCAGCCCGTGACGTAGGCGTCACCCGCGCTGTCCGCCGCGATGCTAGTGCCTCCGTCATCGTCATTGCCGCCGAGGTAGGTGCTGTAGAGCAGTGCACTGCCGGTTCCATTTAACTTGGCCACGAACGCATCAGAAGGGCCGTCGAGTGTTCCATCCAGCGGGCTTTGGGTAGGGAAGTTGTCGGAGGAGGTCGAGCCCGTGACGTAGGCATTGCCGCTGTCTACTGCGATGCCCTCGCCTATGTCACCGTCATTGCCGCCGAGGTAGGTGCTATAGAGCAGCACGCTGCCCGCTGCATTTAGTTTTGCCACGAAGGCATCCTGGGAACCGTCGAGAGTGCTATCCAGCGGGCTTTGGGTGGGGAAGTTGCTGGAGAACGTGTAGCCTGTGACGTAGGCGCTGCCCGCGCCGTCCACTATCACATCGAGGCCGCGCTCACTGTTGCTGCCACCGAGGTAAGTACTGTAGACCAGTGCGCTGCCAGCCGTATTCAACTTCGTCACAAAGGCATCCGTACCGCCGCCGTAAGTGGGGTATAGCGCGTTTGTGGTGGGAAAGTCATTGGATTGTGTGTAGCCGGTGACGTAGGCGTTACCTGCATCGTCTACTGCGATGCCGCCATAGGCAGCGTCACCCTCACTGCCGCCGAGGTAAGTACTGTAGACCAGCGCGCTGCCAGTTGCGTTCAGCTTCGTCACGGTGGCATCGGAACCGCCCCCGAGCGTGTTGTCCAATGGGCTGGCCATGGGAAAATCGGCCGAGTTCGTTGATCCAGCGACGTAAGCATTGCCCGCGCTGTCCACTGCAATCTCGTAGCTATACTCCCAGCCACTGCCACCAAGGTAGGTACTGTAGACCAGCGTGCTACCAGCCGCATTCAGTTTTGCCACAAAGATATCCCGGACGCCGTTGAGAGTATCATACAGCGCATTGACGGTGGGGAAGTTGCTGGAGCCAGTCTGGCCCGTGACGTAGGCATTGCCCGCGCTGTCTACTGCTATGCCGGAGGGCTCGTCACCGCCGCTGCCGCCGAAATAAGTACTGTAGACCAGCGCGCTGCCAGTCGCATTCAGCTTGGCTACAAAGGCATCATAGCCGCCGTTAAAGGTCCGATCCAACGGGCTCTGGGTGGGAAAATCGGTGGACAGGGTTCGCCCCAGGACATAGGCGTTGTCCGCGCTGTCTACCGCAATGTCGTAGGCATCGTCCAGGTCACTGCCGCCGAGGTAGGTGCTGTAGACTAACGTCGGATCGAGTACTATGGGATACCCGGCAGCATAGTTGCCCAAAGCGAAGCCAATACTGCCATCGTCGGCAATGACGTAACGGACACTCACGGGCACGCGCTCGCCAGCAATTTCCTGCCAGGCAATGGGGGCACGCTCTCTCAGGATGTGATCTTCGCCACCAGCCGTTGTACTGGAAGAAAGCAGGATCAACAGATCACCCATCGCCCCGTCCACGTACACGTCCGTCGCTCCGTCGTAGAGCCAGCGGATGCGGTTGGGATCGGCGCCTGGGGAAACGACGTAGGTGCCTTTCAATACGCCTTCCGTACCTTCGTAGCGCAGGTCAATCCCGGGATAGACTTCCCGGTAGACGATGCCGGCGTATGTGGGCAGGTTGGTGCGCCATTTTGTAGGATCGTTGCCGATGAAATAGTTGACGATGCCCGGCAAGCGCTCAATGCCCCTCACCTCCGGTGTTGGGTTCGCATCCTCAAAGCGTACGCGCACTACAGCAGGTGAGACAGGTGGCGCCGTGAGCACGTCCCGAGAATGACCGGGGCGCCCTCGCCCGTTCGGATCAGGCTTAGGGGCAGGAGCGACTGGCCGGCCGGTGGTATCGGGTGCCCGTGTGGACGCTGGCAGTGACAGCACAACCTCGTTGGGCGTGAAGAAGAGTGTGCCGCCCTTGCTACGTACCTGGAACCGGACGGCAGGATTGCTCTGCCCGGCATTGGGCACAAAAGAGAGTGGCAATTTGCCAAAGCCTGACGCAATAGCAGCGTCTACGTCAGGTTGGACCGGTGCGTGTGCCCCTTCGGCTCTGCTCGCCCGGGCCATGCTCCGGGCGGGTAGGGGAGCTATGCTCCCCTGTGCGACGTGGGAGCCTGATACCAGCATCAGGCTGAGCGATATGATAAGCAACACTCTGAGTTTCATACGATTTCCCCCTTTCCTGGAAGCATCAGGCCGGCAACAAAAGTGCCGAAAGCATCACCCTGGCCAGGGTGATATGCGCTTTCGGCAGCCACTTCAGATCCTCGGTTTCTCCGCCGCTGCTATGTAGTCGGCAACGAGGGACGCTCGATATTTACTTGTAGAAAAATGGTAGAAGAAAGCCCGGATATGCCAAGATCACTGAATATCATACCATAAGAAACAGAATATGTCCAGAAGCACTTACAACCGACTCTTCAATCTCCTGTCGCCGCTAATCCCGCTACCAGCAGGTCGAGCGCGACCTCTGCTTCGATCTCCCCGTTCTTGATGGCCATGTCGGTGTCTAGCAAGTGGCGGTATATCGTCTCCAGTTGGGCAGTCGTAAAGTGGCTGGCCTGGTCGTAGAGTTTGCCGGCCGGGAAGGGATGTAACTTGAGCGCCTGGGCCACGTCTCGGGCTGTAGCCCCCTCTGCCTTCAACTCGCTCACCTGGAGCAGCAGCCGGAATTGGCGTGCGATCATTCCCAGGAGGCCCAGCGGGTGCTCGCCTGTGTCCAGCAAGCGGTGCAGTTTCTGGGCGGCGGTGTGCCCGTCCCGCTGGCCGAGCGCGTCCACCATGTCGAAGACGACGGCGGCCTGGGCATAGGGTACCAGGACTTCCACGTCTGCGCCGCTGATGGCCCGCTCTGTACCAGCATAGGTCACCAACTTGGCGATTTCCTGGTCGAGCAAGCGCAGGTCGGCCCCCACGACGGCCGCCAGTTGTTCGGCGGCTGGGGGTTCGATCTCGCCGCCGTGCTGGCGGGCGCGCTTTTCGATCCAGTGGGGTAGCACCCGGACGTCCGGTGGGTCGAATTGCCTGGCGTACCCTCGCGCCTCTCGCTGGGCCAGTTGGAGGATGGCGTGTTGTGCAGGCAACGGCTTGTCCTCGACCAAGACCAGGCGGGTGGTTTCGGGCAGGCGGGGCAGATAGTCGGCCAGGGCCGCCAGAAACTCTTCCTGGCTGGCGGACAGTTTCCGCTCCTTGTGAGGGGTGAGCCGGGTCAGCAGCCCACGGACGACGACCAGCCGTTTTTCGGCCAGGAAGGGCATGGCGTCGCAGGCGTGGTGCAGTTGGGCGAGCGTGGTGGTTTCCCCATCGAGCCTGGTGGTGTTCAGGTCCACGGTGTCGGGCGGGCCGAGCCGGCGCTTGAAATCGGCCAGCGTCTCAGCGCAGGTGAATTCGTCTGTGCCGTGGAATATGTAAAAGGCAGGCGCAGGTTTCGACATCTCCCCTCGCTTCTGGCGTCAGAAACCGGGTTTTTCCCCCAAACCCGGTTTCTCTGGTTTCTCAATCTTCGGTGCGGACGTGGTGCACGAGCACGCCGGCGCGGTTCTCCCGTGTGACGCCCACGACGCACATGTTGCCGACCTGGGCCTGAGTAGTCACGCGGGCCTGGAGCATGGGGCCCAGCGGCTGGGCCAGGACGATGCCCAGCGTGGCGGCGGCGAAGGCGAGCGGCAGGCGGGCGAGTTGTTCCAGGCGGCCTCTGGACCGGCCACTCGAGCCACCCCCCAGGGCCAGGAATGCGCCCAGGCCGGCCAGTACCCCGGCCACGACGAGGTTCGAGCCGCAATTCGGGTGGATGGCCATGTGATGCTGGCCGGCTTTCAGCCGTGCCAGTCCCTCCTGGGCCGCGGCCACCACGCTCTCGGTCGGCACGTTGCCGTAGATGTAAAAGCCCCACAGCGAGGAGCGCCCCACCAATCTGAGTTCGCGATACCGCTCGCCGAGGACGTGCATCGTCGCGTGCTCCAGCGCGTGGTTGCGGCGCACGCGGGAGAGCAAGGGAAAGTCAAGCAAGGAATGGGTTTGGTTCATGGGTCCCTCTAAACTGGGTGCTTAATACTGGATCTTGGATGTTGGATGTTGGAGATTGGGGATTGGAGAGTGGGTGGGCGATGACGATCAGCCGGTAGCGCAGGCTGCCGTATGGGTGGCAGGTGACCAGGGTTAGCCGTTCATCCTCGGTGGGCAGGATGTAGCGCGCGTTCTCAATGCGCTTCTCCAATGGCTGCCCGGCCTCAGGCAGGATCAGTACTTCGGTGACCGCGTAGCCATAGGGAACCTCGCCAGCGTAGACGGTGATGACGTCGCCGGCTTTCAGCGTGTACAGGTCACGGAAAACCTCGCCGTGAGTGGTGTTGTGGCCGTTGAGGACGGTGTTACCTAGTACACCCAGCGGCGCGGAGGTCTCGTGCCAGCCGGCGGCGTACGTGTCCGGGACTTCCCAGGCCGCCTGCGCCGGGCCGTCCGTTTCGACGACTTGCCAGGAGACCGGTGCCACCGGAGCGTCTACGCCGATGGCCGGGATGACGATGCGCGTAGGCAGCGCAGGCGTGGGCGTCGGTGAGGGAAGAAGAGTAGGTGTAGGTGTGGAACGGGTGGGGGAGGAGGCGGGGGTGCCCGTGGGGGCGACGCTCGTGAACGTGGGCAGCAGGGTGGCAGATGGCGGGGGGGAAGCCGTTGGAGTGGGGCTGGGGGGGGCCGTCGCCAGGCGGGAACTCACGTAGGGATAGGCCAGCAGCCCGCCGGCGAGGAGGAGCAGGATGCCTCCCCAGATGAGAATGTGGGCCATTAGGCCGAGCCCGGTCTGTTGTGTTGGGCCAGGATCGTGTCCGGTATCCATGCGTGTGTGTCCCGCGCACCCCGGCTGCACCAGGCTATCGCAGCCTGAGCAAGAGGGTGATGCCATAGTACCCGGCCAGGGCGAACGCGATGTTCTTGATCACCTTGCCGGCGGTGCAACTCGCCAGAAACTTCCACAGCGGGAAGCGCAGCGAGCCGGCCGCCATGCCTCCCAGGTCGAAGACCGGGTTGGGGATGACGGCCAGTACGAAAATCGTCAACGCGCCGTAGCGCTGCATCCAGCGCGTCAGCCGGTTGTACGTGGGGTTCCCATCCACCAGCGTCTGCCCGCTGTAGCCGGCCAGGTAGCCGGTGAGTTCCCCCAGTGCCTGGCCCACACCACCCACCAGACCTACGATCCACGGGTTGAGGACCCCGCCCATCACCGAACTGACGGCCAGTCCCGGCACCGGCAGAATCAACGTGGCGTTGCTGACCAGCCCCACCAGGAAGACGGCCGCGTAGCCATAGCGCTCCAGTTCCTTCAGCCGGTCGCGGAAATAAACGGCCGCACCGAGCGCGGCGACTACCACGATGACGGTCAGCACCTGCACCACCCTCAACTGCCAGGTGGGCGGGCGAGGAGGGACGGCCGGCGCTGCGCTTGGGTCTACAGGGGAAGGCGCGTTGGACATAGTGGCTTAGCACCTGATCATCGTGCTGGGGCAGGCAGCGGCGTGCCAAGACGCACGACCTTCTCCCGGCCTTGGCCTGCGCCGGCAGTTGCGTTGCACGTATCCACCACCAACGCGGCGTGTTCTACGATGTGCCTATAGTCCAGGTTGCGGTGGCCGGTGACGATGGCGACGCAATCGGCGGCACCGATTTCCTCCTCCGTCAGCGGCACCGACTCTAGGACGACCGTCTCGCAATGGAAAACGTCGTTACCCACCTGGAAGCGCGGGACGTACGGGTCGTGGTAGCGCACGCGCGCACCCCGGCTCAGCAAGAGCTCGATGATGCGCTCGGATGGGGAGTTGCGGGCGTCGTCAATGCCCGGTTTGAAGGCCACGCCCAGCACGAGCACGCGCGCGTCCCGCAGGGGTTTCCCGTGGAGCGAGAGTGCCTGGCCTATCAGGTCCACCACGTGATGGGGCATGGCCTGGTTGACCTCGCCGGCCAGTTCGATGAACTCGGTGTAATAGTCGTATTCGCGCGCCTTCCAACTGAGATAATAGGGATCCACCGGAATGCAGTGCCCGCCCACCCCCGGCCCCGGGTAGAAAGGCATGAAGCCGAAGGGCTTGGTCCTGGCGGCCTCGATCACTTCCCAGAAGTCAATGCCCATGCGCTCCGCCAGCAAGGCCAGTTCGTTGACCAGGGCGATGTTGACGGCGCGGAAGGTGTTTTCCAGCAGTTTGGTCAGTTCGGCAGCGCGGGCGGAGGAGACGGTACATACCGGTGCGCCCATCTGGCGCAAGAGTTCGGCGGCCAGGTGGGTGCACTCGGGCGTCACGCCGCCGACGACCTTGGGCGTATTGTAGGCCGACCACTGTTTGTTGCCCGGATCAATGCGCTCGGGCGAGAAAGCCAGGTAAAAGTCGGCGCCGGCCTGCAGGCCGCTCTCTTCCAGGATCGGCTGGACGATCTCCTCCGTCGTACCCGGGTAGGTCGTGCTCTGCAGGACGACCAGTTGGCCGGGTTTCAAGCGGGACCGGATGCTCTGGCTGGCGGCCCGGATGTAGGAGAGGTCGGGAGCCCGCTGGGCGTCGTAGGGCGTTTGGACGCAGATGAACATGGCGTCCACCTCAAGCAGCGCGTCGTAATCCGATGTAGCCGTGAGGCGGCCTGATTGGACGTGCGGGGCCAGGTCAGTGTCGGGAACGTCGGGGATGTAACTCTGGCCGGCGACGATGGCATCCACCTTGTGCTGGTTGACTTCCACGCCGGTGGTACGAAAACCGGCCCTGGCGAACGCCGTCGCCAGCGGCAGACCGACGTAGCCCAGGCCGATCACGGCGACGTGGGCGGAATAATCGGCAATCTTGTTCTGCAGGTCAGTCACCGTGTTCCTCCTCATCCGGCAGCAGCGCGCTGGGCAACAGTCGTCCATCCTCGTGCCGTTTTGCCAACTCCCCACAGGCCACGTACCAGCACGTTGCGTCCCTCATAGAGGGTGGGGAGGGCCAGATCAAGTTCGCGCTGGCGGCCATAGAAGATGCGGCTCAACTCCGCAGTATCTTCCGGTGGCGCAGCGCGGAAGGGGACGTCGGTCAATCCCCAGCGATGCAAGGTCTCACGGTAACGGCTGATTGAACTCAAGGTGTCGCTCCCATCCTTTCTGCGGCCTGGCGGGCCCGATCGGCCATGCCCAATAGATGATCCACTGCGCGGACGCGCTCATCCCGCTGCACGGCCACATAACCCTGGCGCGCCTCCCGCAACAAGGCAATCGCCTCTGACGGGTGGGCGGCTTGCAGTTCCATGCTGCCCAGCGCCTCTTGCGTCACGGCAATGCCGTCGGTGTCCCCCAATCGCCGGAAGAGGCGCAGGGCGTCCTTCAGGTAGAGGTAGGCGGATTCAAAGTCCTCGGTCTGGTAATAAAGCTGCCCCAGTTCCAGCAGGGCGTGGGCCAGTTCGGGGCGAGCCTTATGGCGGGCAAAGACCTCACGCGCTTGCTCCAGCAGCGCAATCGCCTCGCGCCAGTCGCCCGACTGATAGTAACAGCGTCCCAGGTGATAGCGGGCGCGGGCGCGCAATAGGGGAGCGGCCTTGATCGCATCGAACAGCCCTACTGCCCGTTGCAGCGCAGTAGCAGCGCGGGAGAGATAGGCCTGGTTTTGAGCGGGTTCATTTTCAGCCAGGCGTAGCAGAGCCAGCCCCAGGTTTTGCGAATAAAGGGCCTCGGCCCGCTGGTCATTTGACTCGCGGGCGACGGCAATTGCCTGCTCGTAATGCTCGACAGCGCGACGGGAATCGCCCTGGGCCGCATAGGCTGAGCCCAACTTGTCTAGCGCTGCTCCCTCAGCCGCCCGGTCATCCGTCTTGCGAGCCGCCTCAAGCGCCTGCTCCCGACGCTTCAATACAAAGGCTGTAGAACCATCACCAACGACATTTCCATTGCCAGTGATGATCAGGTCGTGACCCACAAAGTCGCCGCCCTCGACCTTCACGTCGCCGAAGACGGCGGCGCCGCCGCCGGTGACAATGGTCGTCCCACCCGTGGCTTGCCCAGGCGCCCCTGCCGGTCCGGCAGGCTCTCTCCACTGCGCCAGCCGGCCCTCCAGGTCGGCGATCTGCCCTTCCAGCCTCCGCTCCTGCTTGATCAGGTCGAGCGGAATGGCGGTCTCGATCACGTACTCGGACTTGCGCTCACGGATGAGGCGGAGGTTCTCGCGGGCATTCTCGAGTTGGGAGCGCAGCGAGGCCCGTTCTCGCTCACCTGGCTTCCCGGCGGGCTGAGGGCTGGACACACTACCACTAGGTGCAGGCTGACCCAGCGTGTTGAAACTTGTGTCCAGGTGTGCCTGGGCCAGTCGGTTGAGTCCCTCCACGATCGTCGCCCGCTCAGCACGGCTAGTCCCAGTATCACCGTAACGACGGGCGCGAGTCAGGTTCTCAATCAGGCGTTGTTGAAGGACCAGTACCTCGGTATAGCGTGGATGGTCCTGGCCCAACCGCGTCAGCAGCCGGTCCAGCCCAGCCTCGTACTGGCTATAGGGATCACTCATCATCTACCTCATATTTCGCCCGGCACTCCCGCAGTGCCATGGCCGGGCTACGCTCCGGGCGGGCAGCGTCGTAGACGACGATGCCCTTCTCCCGCACCTCGCCCAGCACGCTCAGGTCGCTCACAGCCTCAAACTCCTCCGGCGTCAACCCCAGGGCCTCAATGTCCCCCACACCTGCCTGCCAGGCCCAGATCGCCAGTTGCTCCTGGCGACGACGCCGTTCCATCGGCGCAAAGTCCGGCGATAGCACTACCAGGTCTATGTCGCTGCGCGAACGAGGGACGCCATAGGCGTACGAGCCGTACAGGAAGGCTCGTTCTACCCGCACGTGTTGACCCACAAACGCCAGGTAGTGGTCTATTCGGTTGGTCAGTTCATGCTCCCCGTAAGCCACTGCCATACGTGCTCCCATCTACTGGGTCGCCTCGCTCGCCCTCCACCTCAAACCACGGCTCTATTGCCGCGTATAGCTGACTCCATATGGCCCCGAATCGCTCGTCCAACAAGAACTTCCATGCCCGCAGTTCCTCACCTAACGTGACGAAGGTTGGGTCACCAATCCCAGCCTCCCAGGCTTGCTCTACACTGCTTCGGATGAGATCGCTCTCCTTCGCCAAAAGACGTCGGGTATACGGCGGCAGGCATGAGCTGGTCAGAATCCCCTCTGCATCTGCAGGCGTCAGAGGCAAATCATTGATGCGGAGTAAGTCACCGATTACACCGGGCACAACCTCGACGAGCAGGGATACCGCTTCATATCCTGGTACATACTTGACCACGTGCGCCGGATAGAGCGACCTGGCGACGAACTCAGCCAACCCCTCGGCCAACAGGACGTAGAGCAAATGGAAGCCACGAAACTGCTCAAGAGTATGTTGAGCAACGTGCACCAGTTCGTGTGCGATGACAGATTCTGGTACGTCAGCACTTCTGACCACAACGGTATCCGGATAGCGATGTACTGCCAACGCTGATTCGTCCAGCCTTTCATCAATCTCGATCTGGCCGTCGGGCACCTGCCCATCGTAAGGCGCGAGAAACGCACGCACCTTCTCCCGGGCCTGCATAAAATGGACTTGTATCAGTATCTCCTCAACCTCCCGTATGTAGAAATTACACTGTGGTAGGTACCAACGGTGCCCTGGAAGCCCGAACAGCCTGCATCCGTTGGCGGTTGATACGGCGGAATCCATCCTCCAGTTCCAACTTGACCTTGTAGAAGCCAGCCCACTCGACAAAGTCTCGTATCTGCTCAAACTCTCCGTTGTCCAGTTCACCCTGAACATACATCTCATAAAAGCCATCCGACGATAGGGCGTACTTTTTCTCGAAAACCTGCAGGTGACAGTTCAGGGCATAGATGTCATCTACGATCTGTTGTATGTCCATCTTTGCTTCATTGCAGCGGCCTCCGCGCATGCCATTCGGTGGCCTGCTCGTAGGCGTAGGCCACGCGCAGGATGCGCTCCTCACCCAGCGCCGGCCCGATCACCTGCAAGCCAATCGGCAGCCCCGCCCCGTCGAAGCCGCAGGGTAGGCTCAGCCCACAAATGCCCGCCAGGTTTACCGCCAGCGTCAAGACGTCGGAAAGGTACATCTGCAACGGGTCGGCAGTCCTCTCGCCGATGCGAAAGGCAGTGGTCGGCGTGGTGGGGGTAACCAGCACGTCCACCCGTTCGAAAGCGGCGTCGAAATCCCCCTTGATCAGCGTGCGCACCTTCTGCGCCTTGAGATAGTACGCGTCATAGTAACCGGCCGAGAGCGCGTAGGTGCCCAGCATGATGCGCCGCTTGACCTCGGGCCCGAACCCCTGCCCGCGCGTCGCCTTGTACATCCCCTCCAGCCCACTGCCGTCCACCCGCATCGTGTAGCGCACGCCGTCGTAGCGGGCCAGGTTGGCGCTGGCCTCCGCCGGCGCGATCAGGTAATACACCGGCAGCGCATACTCCGTGTGCGGCAGGCTCACCTCCACCACCTCAGCCCCCAGGCCGGCCAGGCCATCCACCGCCGCACGCGCCGCCCTCTCCACCTCCGGCTGCATCCCCTCGACGAAATACTCCCGCGGCACCCCCACCCGCACTCCCGCCAGGTCCGTTCCTTGCCCAATCCGTTGTAGTAATCCGCCGGCATAGTCCGGCACCCGCACCCCCGCCAGGTCCGTTCCTTTCCCAATCCGTTGTAGTAATCCGCCGACATAGTCCGGCACCACCACATCCAGCGACGTCGAGTCCCGCGGGTCGTGGCCGGCGATGGCCCCCAGCAGGATGGCCGCGTCGGTCACGTCCCTGGCCAGCACCCCGATCTGGTCGAGCGAGGAGGCGAAGGCGACCAGCCCGTAGCGGCTGACCAACCCGTAGGTGGGCTTGAGGCCGACGACGCCGCACAACGCGGCCGGCTGGCGCACACTACCGCCCGTGTCGGTGCCCAGCGCGCCCAGGCATTCAGCGGCCGCCACGGCAGCGGCACTCCCCCCGCTGCTGCCCCCCGGCACCCGGCTCAGGTCCCACGGGTTGTGCGTGGTAAAGAACGCCGAGTTCTCGGTGGAGGAGCCCATGGCGAACTCGTCGGTGTTCGTCTTGCCCAGGATGACGGCCCCGGCAGCCTTCAGCCGCGCCACGGCGGTGGCATCGTAGGGTGGGACGAAGGTTTCCAGGATGCGGGAGCCACAGGTGGTGTGGATGCCTTCCGTGCACAGCACGTCTTTGAGGGCCAGCGGGATACCCAGCAGTGGATCGGCGACGCCAGCCGCGCGGGCCTGGTCAGCCGCGCGGGCCTGGGCCAGCGCCTCCTCCGGCGTCAGCGTCAGGTAGGCCTGCACGTCGTTGTCCGCCGCCAGAACGCGCTCCAGGACCGCCTCGGTCAGTTCGATCGCCGTGAACTCTCCGGCCTCCAGCAAGTCCTGAGCATCGTGGATGGTCAGTGTGTCTAGATCCACTGCGCCTCCCATACGTCGGCGCCCGCCTGCTATTCCAATACCGCCGGCACCCGAAACCACCCCTCCTTGACGGCGGGGGCATTGGCCAGCATGCTCTCGCGGGGGAAGGGGGGCACGGGTTCGTCGGCGCGCATCACGTTCGAGAGCGGCAGGACGGTCGCCGTGGGCGGGATGGCTGCGGTGTCCAGTTCCTGCAGCCGCTCAAAATACTCCAGGATGGCGGAAAGCTGCTCTCGGTACAGAGCGCACTCTTCCTCGCTCAGCGCCAACCTGGCCAGGTCGGCGATGTGTTGCACTTGTTCCCGCGTCAGTTCCATCGTCTGTGGCTCCGTGGGTTGATCCGTTTTTGGTTCCGGCTCGTCCAGGTTAAGATTATAGCACCATCGGGAAATGGGAGCAACATCTACCTCCGAGGGGAGTTACCTGCCCGAAGGCTTCAGTGACGGGTGTACTCACCCGCGCCGTCCAGCCCGCAAAGCGTTACTTGGGGGGCGCCTCTCGCATTCGCGGTGCGCTTGCGAGCCTTCGGGAAGGTTCGCCCCTTTCTGGCAAACGTGCTATAATTACACGCTGCTCCTTACAGTGCTTCCATGAGGTAGATGCATTGAATTTGATGAATCTGTTCAGCCCGGATCGGCTCATCACCATGGCCATCCTGTTTCTCACGAGTATGCCCGTCCACGAGTGGGCCCACGCCTGGACGGCCTATCGCCTGGGAGACGACACGGCGGCCCTGCGCGGCCGCCTGACCATCAACCCCCTGGCTCACCTGGACCCCATCGGGACCATCGGTTTGCTGCTGTTTGGCTTTGGCTGGGGCAAGCCGGTCCCTGTGGCCCCCTACCGCTTGCGTGGCAACGTGCGAGCCAGTTGGGCGCTGGTGAGTGTGGCGGGACCGTTTTCTAACCTGGTGCTGGCCATGCTGGCGGCGATCCCGTTTCGGATGGGTTGGCTGAGCCTCTACGCCAACAGTAATGCCATCATCAGCCTGCAAGGTGTCCTGGTCAATTTCATCGTCATCAACCTGACCCTGACGTGCTTCAACCTGATCCCCATCCCGCCGCTCGATGGTTCGCGCGTGCTGGCCTGGTTGTTGCCACGGGCCTGGGCGAACGTGATGGACCGCCTGGAGTACTTTGGAGGAGCAGGGCTGATGCTGGTCCTGTACCTCCTGTCCAGGCTCGGCGCACTCAGCCTGTTTATGGGCCCGGTCATGGGTTTCATGCTCCGTGCCCTGTTGGTGTACTGAGCACGGGATGATCGAGACGGCTCGTTACCGGGTGGGGCAGTTTTTCCGGGCCTTGGCCGCGCGGGTGCCAGAGGAGCAAGTGGAGCAGGCCCTACGCATCCTGACGCCGCAGGCGCGCAGCCTCTTCCGCCGCCAGGCCAGGCCGGACCAGCGCCACGCCCTGGCTGTGTACACCACCCTCCGCCGGGCAGGCCACACGGATACTCATCTGCTGGCCGCCGCCCTGCTGCACGACGTGGGCAAGGCTGCCGCTCACCTGCCGGCCTGGCAGCGGGCGATCATCGTCCTGTTGGAGCGCTGGGCACCGCGCCTGCTGGCTTACCTGAGCCAGGGGCAGCCGCGGGGTTGGCGCCGTCCCTACCTCATGCACGCCAACCACCCGCAGGTAGGGGCGCGGCAGGCCCAGGATGCCGGCTGCTCGCCTCTTACGGTTGCCCTCATCCGGCGCCACCAGGAACGGCTGGCGAGCGGTCCGGCCTTCACAGCCGAGCAGCATGGGTGGCTGGCCGCCCTCCAGGCGGCCGACAACCTGAACTAGCGCGCATCCTACCCTCCCGCAGGTTGCGCCGGATGTACTCATCTGCAACCTGCGGGAGGGTGAGTACAGCGATACACGGGAGGAAAACGTCAGCATGAAGTTCAAGCAAGTTGCGATCATCGGCGCTGATTGTATCAGCGTCTCCATGGCCCTGGGGTTGAAAGCGCAGAGCGAGCCGCCCCGCATCGTCGGCTACGACGCCGACCTGGCCACTGCCAACCTCGCCCTCAGCAAGAAGGCCTTTGACCAGGTGGAGCGCAGGCTGGACCGGGTGTGCCGGAACGCCGACCTGATCGTCGTCGCCGTGCCGCTCGCGGCCACTGGTGAGACGTTCGCGGCGATCGCCCCATCCCTCGAAGCGGGCTGCCTGGTCACCGACACGGCCCACCTGAAGGCCCCGGTCATGCGCTGGGCTGCGGAACGGTTGCCGAGGAACGTCTTCTTCGTCGGCGGGCACCCGGTCCTCAATCCGGCCCTCGTTGGCTCCAGGCCTCTGAGGGAGGTCGAGGAAGCCAGCAGTAGCCTGCTCAGAGGGGCTCTCTACTGCCTCACCATGCCGGCCGAGGCTCCCAGCGCGGTGATTGATGCGTGCACCGGGTTGGTCCGCATGCTGGAGGCGACCCCGTTCTTCATTGACGTCACCGAGCACGACGGCTTGCAGGCTGGCGTCGAGGAACTGGCCGACTTGACGGCCGTTGCCTTGCTGCGGGCTACGGTGGACACCCCCGGCTGGCAGGAGATGCGCAAGTTTGCCGGGTCCCGCTTCGCTGCTGCCACCGCTGCCGCCGCCGACGCCGGCCAGCGCCACTTTTCCGTCTTTCTCAACCGTGAGCACCTCCTGCGCCGCCTCAACTCTCTCTTGAGCGAATTGGTGCACTTGCGCGACCTGCTGGCCGACGACGATGCGGAGGCGTTGGAGAAGGATTTCGTAACTACCGCCGAGGGACGGGCACGCTGGCTCGGAGAGCAGGAACAAGGCCTGTGGCTCAAGGAACGCACCGTCAGCACGGACCAGGTGCCCGGCGCAAGCGAACACATGGGGCGGATGTTCTTTGGGGAGTACATGACGAGACGGGTGAAGGGCGAGGCGGAGCGCTCCCGCAAAAAGTAGCGTCGCCAGATTGGCGCCGCCTCCACACATCGCTCATCCGTTTATCCGTTCCCCATCCGTTGAGGGCCGCATTGGCTGAGACGTACCGTATCTTGATGATCGCCCCCACCTCCTTCTTCTCCGACTACGGTGGCCACATACGGATCCTGGAGGAGGCGCGGGTGCTGCAGAAACTGGGCCACCAGGTGACCATCGTCACCTATTACCTGGGACGGGACCTGCCCGACCTGGAAATCATCCGCACCCGGCCCATGCCCTGGCGGCCTGATTACGAGGTCGGCTCCTCCCCACACAAGATCGCCTTCGACGTGTTCCTCGGCTGGGTAGGGCTTAAGACCATCGTGCGCCGCCGCTTCGACATCGTCCACGGCCACACCCACGAGGGCGCCTTTCTGGGCTACTTCCTGAGCCGTCTGCTGGGTGCGCCGCTCCTGCTCGACTTCCAGGGCAGCATGACGAGTGAGATGGTGGACCATCATTTTCTCAATCCGCAGGGGCCGTGGTATCGCTGGGCGCGCCTGCTGGAATTGCGCATTGACCAGATGGCCGATGTCATCGTCACCAGTAGCCAACATGGCGCTCTTTTGCTGGAGCGGGACTTTGACTGCAGTGTCCGCCGCGTCCAGCCGCTGCCGGATTGCGTGAATCCAGATTTTTTCCGGCCTGGTGTGCTCGACGCGCATGGCGTCGCGGCCTGCAAGGCAGCGCTGGGCATCCCGGCTGATCGTCCCGTGGTCGCCTACCTGGGTCTCTTGACGGATTACCAGGGCCTGCCGTACCTGATGCAGGCGGCGCAGATTCTCCAGCAGCGTGGGGTGGATGCCCATTTCCTGATCATGGGCTTCCCGAATGTCTCCCGTTACCGGCAGATGGCTGCCGACCTGGGGATTGCTGGCCGGGTCACCTTCACCGGCAAGGTGCCCTATGAAGAAACGCCTGCCCACCTGGCGCTGGGCGACGTCGCCGTGGCCCCCAAACTTTCCGCCACCGAGGGCTGTGGCAAAATCCTGAACTACATGGCGATGGCCCTGCCCACCGTCTCGTTCGACACCCCCGTAAGCCGGGAGTACCTGGGCTCCCTGGGGGTGTACGCCGGGCGAACCGGCAGCCCGCTGGCGCTGGCCGGTGAGATCGCCGGCCTGCTGGCCGACCCCCAGCGACGGACTGAACTGGGGCGCAAACTGCGGGAGCGGGCCATCCGCCACTTTTCCTGGGAGCGCGCCGGGCGTCGCCTGCTGAACGTCTATCGCACCGCCATGACCTTGCACCATTGACGGAGGCCGTATGAAAATCTTGCGCCACCTGCGCGAACTTTGGCAGTACCGCGAGTTGACCTACAACCTGGTCGTGCGCAACCTCAAAGTGCGCTACAAGAGTTCCGTCCTGGGCATCGCCTGGTCCTGGCTCAACCCATTGTTGATGATGATCGTCTACACCGTCTTCTTCACCATCTTTTTGCGCAATGCCGACATCCCCCACTACCCTGTCTTTCTCCTGTGTGGGCTGCTGCCCTGGAACTTTTTCACCGATGCGGTCTTGCAGGCTACCGGCAGCATCGTGAACAACGCCTACCTGGTCAAGAAGGTCTACTTTCCCCGCGAAGCGCTGCCGCTCTCGATCGTGCTATCCAGCCTGGTCAACTTTCTCATCGCGCTGCCTGTGTTCTTCATCCTGGCGTTCATCTCCGGCGCATCGCTGACCCCCTGGGTACTGCTCTTGCCGGTCACCATCCTGATCCAGTTGGCCTTTACCATCGGCTTGACGCTCATCTTGTGCACGCTGAACGTGTTCTATCGGGACACTCAGTTCATCCTGAGTGTGGCCATCGTGGCCTGGTTCTTCCTCACGCCGGTGTTCTACCCGATCCAGACCGTCCCCCAGCAGGCCACTATACTGGGCATCTCGTTCAACGCCCGGCTATGGTTGTATCGCTTGAACCCGATGGCCTCCATCATCGCCTCCTACCGTGACCTGCTGTACTGGGGCGCGCCGACCGGCCTGGACTTTCTGCTGCGCACCGCCGTGACTGCCTTGATCCTGCTCGTCGTCGGTTACCTGGTGTTCCTGCGCTACAGTTCCCGTTTCGGCGAGGAGGTCTAGAATGGCGATTTGCTATCCGTTTATCCGTTTCCTCATCCGGTGGTTGGGTGATTGAGTCTGGATGCAAGCTCTCCTGTTTGGTGACGTGATCGTTTTTTCACGGGTCGAGGCCTCGACCCTGGGCGCGGTCGTGCAGGCCTTTACCTACCACGTGCCGGATGAACTGCGCGGCCGCCTGGCGGCAGGCTCGCTCGTCGTCGTACCGTTTGGCCCCCGGCGGCTCTACGGCGTCGTCGTCGCCCTCAGCGACACTTCTCCCGTCCCCGAAACCCGTCCCATCGAGTCGTTGGCGTATCCCGATCCTGTCCTGACGCCTGCCCAACTCGCACTCGCGCGCTGGATGAGCCGCGAGTACCTGGCGCCCCTGCACGAGTGCCTGGGCTTGATGCTCCCGGCCGGCGTGGTCGGCTACGCCGACGTGCAGGTCGAGTTGAGCCGGAAGACTGAGCCCCGCGACCTACGCACGGAGGCCCAGGAGCTTTTGGTCACGGTGCTGGATTCCAGGGGGCCGTTGCGCGGGCGGCAACTGGATCGCCTGCTGCCCCGCCAGGAATGGCGCCGGGCCTCGGCTCAACTGGCCGCCCGCGGTTTGGTCGTCAAGTCCCCTGTCCTGGCCCCCCCCCGTGCGCGCCCCAAACAGGTGCACACGGTCGAATGGATCGCGCCAGACGTGGACCTGGACCAGGCGCTGGCCAGGCTGATAGACGCGCGCTACCGCGCCATTGCCAAGTTCCTGCGTGCGGAAGGCGGTTCGGTAGACGTCAGTTGGGTCTACGCCGAGACTGGCTGCCAGCGCCGCCACCTGGACACGCTGGCCAGGCGAGGCCTGGTCGCCTTCGATGTGGAGGAGGTCTGGCGCGACCCGCTGGCCGACGAAACCTTCGTCCCCGACACCCCCCCGCCCCTCACGCCCGACCAACAGTCCGTCTGGAACATCATCCACTCCGCACTCTCCAATCCGCAATCCCCACTCCCCACTCCGCAATCCGCAATCCGCAATCCCCAATCCGCAATCTTCCTCCTTCACGGCGTGACCGGGTCCGGCAAGACGGAGATCTATTTGCGGGCCGTGGCGGAGATGCTGGCCCGCGGCCAGCAGGCCATCGTGCTCGTGCCGGAGATCAGCCTGACGCCGCAGACCGCCCACCGCTTTGGCGCCCGCTTTGGCCGGCGCATCGCCATCCTCCACAGCGCGTTGACCGAGGGGGAACGCTACGATACCTGGCGCCGCATCCGCGCCGGGTTGGTGGACGTCGTCATCGGTCCACGCTCGGCCCTGTTCGTCCCTTTTCCCCACCTGGGCCTCATCGTCGTGGACGAGGAACACGATGCCAGTTACAAGCAGGAGGAGATCGAATTCGAGGAAAGGGACAAAACACGCCATCTCCCTCTTGGCGCGCCTCTGGTGCCGTTCTACCATGCCCGCGACGCCGCGCTGGAACTGGCGCGCATGGCCGGGGCGGCCGCCATCCTGGGTTCCGCCACCCCCAGCCTGGAATCCTATTATCGCGTCCAACGGGGTGCATGCACGTTGCTGGAGATGCCGCGCCGCGTGATGGGCCACGCTCGCCGTATCACCGAATTACAGTCCCGCTATCAACTGCCCCACACCGATTTCCGTCCCCTGCATGAACCACTATCCGAGGCGCGTTACATCCCGTTGCCTGCGGTACAAATCGTGGACATGCGCGCCGAACTGCGGGCGGGCAACCGTTCGATCTTTAGCCTACCCCTCCGGCAGGCCATGGACGTGGCGTTGCGCCAGGGGGAGCAGGCCATCCTCCTGCTCAATCGCCGGGGGGCTGCCACGTTCGTCCTCTGCCGGGACTGCGGCCACGTCCTGCGCTGTCCTGCTTGCGACACCCCCTTGACCTATCACAGCGCTGCCGCTGACTTGATGTGCCACCACTGCGGACACCGGCAACCTCAGCCGGACCGTTGCCCGGCGTGTGGGGGCAGGCGCATGCGCTACTTTGGGCTGGGCACCGAGCAAGTGGAACAGGCCGTGCAGCAACTGTGGCCCGACGTGCGTACCCTGCGCTGGGACCGCGACACCGCCCGCAACTATGCGGCCCACGCCGCCATCCTCCACCTGTTCAGCCGCGGGCTGGCCCACGTCCTTATCGGCACGCAGATGATCGCCAAGGGATTGGACCTGCCGCTGGTGACCGTCGTGGGCGTCATTTCGGCCGACACGGCGCTCAACCTGCCCGATTTCCGGGCCAGTGAGCGCACCTTTCAACTGCTGACCCAGGTGGCCGGGCGTGCCGGGCGGGGGTTGCTGGGCGGGCGGGTCGTCATCCAGACCTATCACCCCGACCACGAGGCGGTCGTGGCGGCCGCCGCCCACGACTATGCGGGGTTCGCCGCCCGGGAACTGGCCTTCCGCCGCGAACAGGGCTACCCGCCCTACCGCCGTCTGGCCAAACTGGTCTACGAAGACGCCGGCTCCTCCCGCGCCCGGGCCGAGGCCGCCGCGCTGGCCGGGCTGTTGCGCGATGCGTTGGCCTGCCGCGGCCTGCCTGCGACTGACTTGATCGGCCCTGCTCCTCCCTTCTTCGCCCGCTTGCGGGGCCGCTATCGCTGGCAGATGCTGCTACGCCACTCCGACCCGGCCGAGTTCCTGCGCGCTGTCCAGATTCCCGCCGGCTGGCGGGTGGACGTGGACCCGGTGAGCGTGCTGTAGAAGAGCCACATTAGGACAGGCCCGCCCGCACAAGTGGATCACGTGGGTACTCGCCGATCAAGACCGGCCGTCAGTCTCCCGTATATCCTACCGCAGCCGGGTAACGGGCAGGCAACCAGCAGTCTCAAAAACCGCCAAAACCGAAGAAAAAGACAATTGCCTCTCCATTCCGTCTGTGGTATAATTTTGCTGGATGCGTCAAGATGGTGTGCGTTGTGTTGTGTGAGGAGGCGATGAGATGTCTGGAGTGACGGTGTCGAGATTGGAGACGGTTTACCTGGAGGCAGATGGAAGCCTCACCCTGCCGCCGTGGGTGTTACGGGCTTGTGCATTCCAGCCCAGGCAAGAACTGGTAGTATTGCCTGTAGAAGGGACTCTGGTTCTCGTTCCCCGCGGCTCGGTGGTGCTGGAGGCCTCTCAGGTTATTGCTGAGGTTTTGGCGAAGGAAGGGGTAACCCAGGAGGAACTGCTGGCTGCCTTGCCTGAGGAGAGGCGACAGTATAACCGTGAGCGCTATCCAGAGCTTTATGAGTGACCGGTGATGGCCGAGAGGAAAGAGCGTCTGTTTCTGGATGCCAGCGTTCTGGTGGCCGGAGCCATTTCACCTTCAGGTGGTTCGGGATATATTCTGCTTTTGGGCGAGATGAGAAGTGTTGAGATCCTGGTGTGTGAACAGGTCTTGACTGAGACCCGGCGTGTTCTGGAAAAGAAGGCAGCCCGGGCTTTGCCTGAGTTTGAGCGGGTTATTCAGGCGGTCAAACCACAAGTTTGCCCTGAGCCAACAATTGATGAGGTAGCGCGCTGCCGTGAGTTGATCCACCCGGACGATGCGCCTATCCTGGCAGCAGCAATGAAAGTCAAACCAGATGCTCTGATCACCCTAAACACGCATCACTTCATAGATGACTCGGGAGTTGCACAAGAGTCCGGGCTGTGCATCGAGACACCTGGGATGTATCTGACGCGTCTGAGGCAGATGAGGTCTGCATAGAGTGGGGGTCAGGGCGTGAGTCCGTGAGTCATCATAGTTGACATGGGTACGGCCACATGGTATAATGTTGTCACAAACTGCATAAGGAAAGACGGCGAACAGGAGGAGTAGGCGGGATCGGCCCTGGCGAACCGATTCCGGGAAGAGAAGAGGGTGCCGGCCCTGGCCGGTGGCTGCGAGCTCTCGCAGTGCCCCCCGCCGAAGGTCGCCTGGGAGTCGAGAGGGTCAACGGAGGAACGGATTTCCGATAGCCCTCTCCGGGTTCGCCCGTTAGCGCGAGGGCCCTTGTTGGAGGGCTGCCAGAGTGCGACGATAGGACGCGGATTCTCAGGATTTGCGATCCTGTCGTTGAACCAGGGTGGTACCACGGAAGGTTGCCCCTTTCGTCCTTGGACGAAAGGGGCTTTTCGTTGGCTTGACGGGAGAGAGGTGAGCGTATGGTGCACCACAAGCGCTACAATCCGAGCGACGTAGAGCCCCGGCTCCAGGCTTCCTGGCAAGAGTCGGGCATCTACCACTTCGACCCCGCGACCGCCGGGCCGGTCTATTCGATTGACACCCCTCCGCCGACCGTCTCCGGCCACCTGCATCTGGGGCACGTCTACTCCTACAGCCAGACCGATTTTATGGCCCGCTTCTGGCGCATGAACGGCTACCACGTCTTCTACCCGATGGGGTACGACGACAACGGCCTGCCCACCGAGCGGCTGGTCGAACGGCGGCTGGGCATCACCGCGACCCAGGTGGGGCGCAGGGCCTTCATCGAGCAATGCCTGGCGGTGAGCGAGGAAGAGGAAAAGAACTACCAGGCGCTCTGGCAACGGCTGGGACTTTCGATAGATTGGCGCTACACCTACCGCACCATAGACGTACTGTCGCGGCGCACGTCCCAATGGTCGTTCCTCGATCTCTATCAGAAAGGCCTCGTCTACCACCGGGAAGCGCCCACGATCTGGTGCCCAGAGTGCCACACGGCAATTGCCCAGGCCGACCTGGACGACCTGGAACGGGAGGGCACCTTCGTCACGCTGGCCTTCCGGCTGGAAAGCGGGCAGACGCTGCCGATCGCGACGACCCGCCCGGAGTTGTTGCCCGCCTGCGTGGCAGTGTTCGTCCACCCGGACGATGAACGGTTCCGAGCGCTGGTAGGGCAACGGGTGAGCGTGCCCCTCTTTGGACGCAGTGTGCCGGTGCTGGAGGATCGCGGGGCCGACCCGGCGAAAGGTACCGGCGTCGTGATGTGTTGCACCTTCGGCGACACGGCCGACGTCGAGTGGTGGTACACCCACCACCTGCCCCTGCAGGTGGTCATTGGGCGGGACGGCCGGCTGACGGAAGCCGCCGGTGAGTTTGCCGGGCTGCCCATCCCGGAGGCGCGGCGCCAGATCACGCAGGCGCTGGACGAACGAGGCTTCATCCTGGACCGGCAGCCCGTCACCCACTCGGTGCGCGTTCACGAGCGGTGTGACACGCCGGTCGAGACCATCGTGGCCCAGCAGTGGTTCGTGCGGCTACTCGACTTCAAGGCCGACCTGCTCGCCGCAGGGGAGCGGATCGTCTGGCACCCGCCCCACATGCAGGCCCGCTACCAGGCGTGGGTGGAGAACTTGCATTGGGATTGGTGCATCTCCCGGCAGCGCTACTTTGGCGTGCCTTTCCCGGTCTGGTACTGCGATGACTGTGGAGCAGTGATGGTGGCGGAAGAGGGAGAGTTGCCCGTAGACCCGCTGGACCAGCAGCCGGCGACGCCGTGCCGCTGCGGCAGCACCTCGTTTACGCCGGAGCGGGACGTCATGGATACCTGGGCCACCTCTTCCCTCACGCCGCAGATCGTGGGACGGTGGCTGGCCGGCCGCGCGCTGTACGAGCGGGTCTTCCCGATGTCGTTGCGGCCGCAGGCGCACGAGATCATCCGCACGTGGGCGTTCTACACCATCGCCAAATCCTATTTCCACTTTGGCACGCTGCCCTGGCAGGAGGCCGCCATCTCGGGCTGGGGGTTGGCGCCGGAGGGAACGGGCAAGATCAGCAAGAGCCGGGGTGGGGGGCCGGTGGCGCCCATGGAGATGATCGAGCGCTACTCGGCCGACGCCGTCCGCTATTGGGCGGCCAGCACGGGGCTAGGCAAAGACTCGGTCATCAGCGAGGAGAAGGTCCAGGCTGGGGCCAAACTTGTCACCAAGTTGTGGAACGTGGCCCGCTTCAGCCAGCGTTTCGTGGAGGGGTACCAGCCACCCGCTGCGCCCCCGCCGCTGGCGCTATCTGACCGCTGGATCCTCTCCCGCACGCAACGGTTGATCCGGCAGGCGACGGAGTTTTTCCACCATTACGATTTCGCCGCCGCCAAGAGCGAGGTGGAGGGCTTTTTCTGGAATGACCTGGCCGACAACTACCTGGAGCTGTGCAAGTTGCCGCTCTACGAGGAGGGCAGTGAGGGGGCACGCTACGCGCTCCATGCGGTCCTCCTGGCGGTGCTGAAACTGTTCGCGCCGTTCCTGCCGTACGTGACGGAGGAGATCTACCGGGCACTGTTTGCGGCGAGCGAGGGGGCTGGTTCGATCCACGAGGCCCGTTGGCCGTCAGCCGACGAGACGCTGGTGGACGAGGCAGCCGAAGCGGCCGGAGACGCGGTGGTGGACATTGCCACGGCGGTGCGCCGCTACAAGACCGGGCGTCAACTCTTCCTGGGCGCGGAATTGGAGCGGCTCCAGGTGGCGGTCCAGGACCCGGCGCTCAGGCAGGCGCTGCGCCAGGCGGAAGCCGGCATCCGGAGCATCACCCGCGCGAAACAGGTGGAGATATGCGAGCGCGTGGATGATGGTTTGGAGGTAATCGAGCATACAGGAGATACCGTTATCGCCCTGGCAGGCGAGGCTCAGAACACGGCGGGTATCGCTTAGGCATACACGATTCTCAACTGGCCGGTGGGGATTTGGACTGTGTAGGTGATTAGCCCATCTGTGCGCCCGGCAAACAGGGCGCGCAGCGTGTGCCAGATGAGACGAGCATAGAACTTTAACCATTCGCTCAAGCCCACTGGACGAGGAAGTGGCAAATTCTGGCCCGCACGGGCCGCCTCGACGTAGTCGAGGATCAGGATCTCCAATTCCTGCATCGCTTCCTGCATCGCCTCGCGCTTGACCAGCAGCATCAGGTCCAGGCAGTCAGCGTACCAGAATCTGCCTTCCCGGTAAGTGTAACAACGGAAAGTATGACCATCCATTGTGCATTTCCTCGTGGGCGTAAGACTAACGTGAATCTATTATACTATCCATTCCATCGGCAGTCAACCGACGATGGCACAGAAGGAGCACAACCAATGACCGACAAACTCTCCAAGACCTACAACCCGGCCGAACACGAAGGGCGTCTGTACCGCTGGTGGGAAGAGCGCGGCTTCTTCCGCCCCGAAAAACAGGTCGAGCTGGGGCTGGTCGCGCCAGGTGGCCCGCGCTGGTGCATCACCATGCCACCGCCCAACGTGACGGGTGTCCTGCACCTGGGCCACGCCATGACCGCAGCGGTCGAGGATTGTATGACCCGCTACTATCGCATGCGGGGCTACCAGACGCTCTACCTGCCTGGTGCCGACCACGCCGGCATCGCCACCCAGAACGTGGTGGAGCGCGAACTGCGCAAGGAGGGACTCACCCGCCACGACCTGGGCCGGGAAAAGTTCATTGAGCGTTGCTGGACCTGGGCCCACCAGTCGCTGCGGCGCATCACCGAGCAGCACAAGGGGCTGGGGGTCTCGTGCGACTGGACGCGGGATCGCTTTACGCTCAACGAAGACCTGAGCCACGCCGTGCGTACTGCGTTCGTGCGCCTCTACAAGAAAGGGCTTATCTATCGGGGTACCTACCTGGTGAACTGGTGCCCGCGCTGCGAGTCCGCCGTCTCTGACCTGGAGGTGCTCCCGGACGAACGGGATGGCCACCTGTGGTACATCCGCTACCCGATCATCAACGACGATTGGACCGGTCCCCCCCCTGCCCCCTCCGCAAGCGGGGAGGGAGAAGAGGGCTCTGCCCCCCCGCGTGCGGGGGGGGAGGGGGGGTGGGGCAGCGGCAAGTGGGCGGAAGGTGCCACCGAGTTCATCCAGATGGCGACCACCCGCCCGGAAACCATCCTGGGCGATACCGCCGTCGCCGTCCATCCCAATGATACGCGCTGGCAGCATCTGATCGGCAAGACCGCGACCTTGCCGGCTCTCGCCCGCCGCATCCCCGTCATTGCCGACGAGGCGGTGGACCCGCAGTTCGGCACCGGCGCGGTCAAGGTGACGCCCGCCCACGATCCCACCGACAATGAGATCGGGATGCGCCACGGCCTGGAGGTTCCCAACGTGATGACCGGCACGGCACACATGAACGAGTTGGCCGGCCCTTACGCCGGGCAGGATCGCTTCGAGTGCCGCCGTAACGTCGTGGCCGACTTGAAAAAAGAGGGCCTGCTCGTCAAAGTCGAGCCTTACTTTCACGCCGTGGGTACCTGCCAGCGCTGTTCCACCGACATCGAGCCGCGCATCTCCACCCAGTGGTTCGTCAGGACGAAACCGCTGGCTGAGGCCGCCATGCAGGCGGTGCGTGATGGGCGCACCGTCATCATCCCGGCGCGTGAGGAAGGCCGCTTCTTCCACTGGATGGAAGATATTCGCGCTTGGTGTATCAGCCGCCAACTGTGGTGGGGCCATCGTATCCCGGTCTGGTACTGTGATGATTGCGGCGGCCAGACCTGCGAGGTGACCGATCCCGCCGGGTGCGCCCATTGCGGCAGCGCCAATATCCACCGGGACGAGGACGTGCTCGATACCTGGTTCTCTTCCGGGCTGTGGCCCTTCTCTACGCTCGGCTGGCCGGACACCGGCGCGCCGGACCTCCAGCGCTTCTACCCCACCGACGTGCGCGAGACGGGCTACGACATCCTCTTCTTCTGGGTGGCGCGGGAGATGATGCTGGGCATCGAGATGACCGGCCAGACCCCCTTCGCCACCGTCTACCTGCACGGCCTGGTCCGCAACGAAGAGGGCAAAAAGATCAGCAAGTCCATGGAGAACATTGACGAGTACGACCCGCTCAACATCATCGCCAGGTACGGCAGCGATGCACTCCGCTACACCTTGCTGACCAGTTCGACGCCAGGCCTGGACATGAACCTCGACCCGCGCCGCCTGGAGGAAGCGCGCAACTTTGCCAACAAGATCTGGCAGTCCGCCCGCTTCGTCCTCTCCAACCTCCAACTCCCAACCTCCAACCTCCAACCTCCAACCTCCAACCTCCAACTCCCCGACCACTGGATCCTCAGCCGCCTGAACCATCTCACCCAGACCGTGACCCGCCTGTTCGAGAGTTACCAGTACGGCGAGGCGGGGCGCCAGATCTATGATTTCCTGTGGGGGGAATACTGCGACTGGTACATCGAGGCCAGCAAGGTGCGCCTGTACGACGAAGCGGCGGACAAGTCAGTGCCGCAGGAGGTCCTGCTCCACGTGCTGGAGACGGCGCTACGTCTGTTGCATCCCTTCATGCCCTTCCTCACCGAGGCCATCTGGCAAGCACTTCCCCCCCCTCCCAGGGGGGGGCAGGGGGAGGGTGAGCGCTCTGCAACCTCTCCCCCCCCTCTCAGGGGGGGGCAGGGGGAGGGTGAGCGCTCCCTCATGATGACCCACTGGCCGGAGCCAGCCCCCAGCCTCCTGGACGACGAGGCCGAGGCGCACATGGGGCTGGCCATGGAACTCATCCGCGGCATCCGCAACCGCCGCGCCGAGTACGACGTGACCCCCGGCAAGCGCATCCCGGCCCTCATCGCTGCCGGCGACGCAGCCCCGTGGCTGAACGAGCAGCGCGCGCTGTTGTGTGCGTTGGCCAAACTCGATCCGCTTCAATTGACCATCCAGCCCGCGCTGGAGCCTCCGGCGCAGGCCGCCGCCATCGTAGTGGGCGAGACGGTCTGTTACCTGCCCCTGGCGGCGTTGGTGGACCTGGACGCCGAACGCGAGCGGCTCTCGTCCAAGTTGGCCGAGCTTGAGGCGCGCATCGCCCGCAGCGAGAACCTGTTAGCGGGGGAATTTGCACTCAAGGCGCCTGCGCAGGTCGTCCAGCGCGAGCGGGACAAACTGGCCGACATGAAGGCGGAACGAGCCAAGTTGGAGGAACAACTGGCGGCAGGGCAATGAACAAGCAGATTGACCTCAACTGCGACGTGGGGGAGAGTTACGGGGCATATCGCATCGGCGCCGACGACGCCTTGATGCCCTGGATCACCTCGGCCAATATCGCCTGCGGCTACCACGCCGGCGACCCGCTGGTCATGGACGAGACTGTCCGCCTGGCCGTCCGGCATGGGGTAGCGATCGGCGCCCATCCTGGCTTTCCCGACCTGTTGGGGTTCGGCCGCCGGGCCATGCAGTTGGCGCCCGACGAGGTCGAGAACGATGTGCTGTACCAGGTCGGGGCGCTGGCCGCCTTTGCCCGCGCGGCCGGCGTGGAACTGGCCCACGTCAAGCCCCATGGCGCGCTCTACAACGTGGCCGCCCGGGAGGTCGAGACGGCGCGGGCGATCGTGCGGGGCGTCGCCCGCGCTGGATCGGACCTCATCCTGGTCGGGCTGGCCGGCTCGGCGCTGGTCGAGGCGGCGCGAGAAGCAGGGCTGATCGTCGCCAGCGAGGGGTTCGCCGACCGGATCTACAATCCCGATGGCACGTTGCGCTCCCGCCGCTTGCCCGGCGCACTGCTCGAAAGCCCGGCGGCCGCCGCCGAACAGGCGCTCAGGATCGCCCGCGACGGGACCGTCACCTCCCATACCGGCGAGGAAATCTCGCTTCACGTGGACACCATCTGCATCCACGGCGACACGCCCGCCGCGGTCGAGATCGCCCAGGCGATCCGGCAAAAGTTGGCCCAGGCGGGGATCGAGGTGGCTCCCCTGGGGAGTTTCGTCCGGCGTTGATGCACTGGCCGCGCTTCCTGGTCGCCGGGGATGCTGCCCTGGTCGTCGAGTTTGGCGACGAGATCAACCCGCAGATCAACCGGCAGGTGCACCGGCTGGCCCACGCGCTGGCGCACAGGGCGCTCCCGGGGCTGGGAGAAGCCGTCCCCAGTTACCGCTCGCTCCTGGTGCACTATGATCCCCTGCGCCTGTCCTACGCCCAGGTCGAGGCCTTCGTCTGCGAGACACTCCGGCACTGCCAGGAGATGGTGCCGCCGGAGCCACGGCAGGTCGAGGTCCCGACCGTCTACGGCGGAGAGTGCGGCCCGGACCTCGAGTTCGTGGCCGCGCACGCCGGGCTCTCCGTCGAAGAGGTGGTCCGGCTCCACGCGGGCGCAACCTACACGGTCTACATGCTGGGTTTCACCCCCGGCTTTACCTACCTGGGTGGGTTGCCGGAGGCCATCGCAGCGCCGCGCCTGCCCACGCCCCGCCCGTCGGTGCCGGCGGGCTCGGTGGGCATCGCCGGCTCGCAAACCGGCATCTATGCCCTCGCCACCCCCGGCGGCTGGCGGTTGATCGGCCGCACACCGCTGAGGCTGTTTGACGCTCGACAGATACCGCCGGCCTTTGTGCGTCCGGGCGATCGGGTGCGCTTTGTGCCCATCCCGGCCGAAGCGTTCGACGCGCTGGCGGTGGAGGCAGGGTGTGGCACTTGAAGCCCTGGACGGGGGACTGCTCACCACCGTCCAGGACCTGGGGCGGTACGGCTACGAGCGGTACGGTGTCCCCGTGGCCGGGGCGATGGACCCATTCGCGCTGCGGGCTGCCAATCTCCTGGTGGGCAACCCGCCGGAGGCCGCCGCGCTGGAAATCACGCTCGTGGGCCCCACGTTGCGGGCCATGGAGCCGGTCTTGATCGCGGTCACCGGCGCCGACTTGGCGCTGCGGGTAAACGGTTGGGACCTGCCACCCTGGATGGCGGTCTACGTGCGCCAGGGCTGGCTGATCGAGTTCGGCGGCCGGCGGGTGGGGTGCCGCGCTTACCTGGCCGTCGCCGGGGGGATTGGCGTGCCGCCCGTCCTGGGCTCCCGCTCCACCTGCCTGAGTGGCGGGTTCGGCGGGTGCGAGGGCCGCGCGCTGCGCGCGGGCGACGTGCTCCCCATAGGCCAGGTCTCCTTCCACCTGCCCAGCCTGGCCGGGCGCTCGTTTCCGGCCGGCCTGCTCCCCCCCTATAGCGACGCGCCGGAAGTTCACGTTGTGCTGGGCCCGCAGGACGACTATTTCACCGCCGAGGGTGTGGCGACCTTGCTGGGCGCTGAGTACCGGGTCGGCTCGCTGTCCGACCGCATGGGCTATCGCCTCCAGGGGCCGCCCATCCTCCACCGCGGGGCGACCGGCATCATCTCTGACGGCGTGCCGTTAGGGGCAGTGCAGGTGCCGGCCGACGGGCAGCCCATCGTGATGATGGCCGACCGCCAGACGACCGGCGGGTACCCCAAGATCGCCACCGTGATCAGCGCCGACGTCCCGTTGTTGGCCCAATGTGTGCCCGGCCAGAGCACCGTCCGCTTCAGGGCGCTCGGCGTGGATGAGGCGCAGCAGCGCTATCGCCACCTCTTCGTGCAAGTGCAAGCCCCTTCGCGCAAGCTCCTTCGCGCAAGCTCCTTCGCGCAAGCTCCTTCGCGCAAGCTCCTTCGCGCAAGCCCCCCACGCCAGTGGGAGGTCTGTGACGGCCGGCCCAGGCTTGGTGCAAGCCCCCCACGCGAGTGGGGGGTCTGTGATGGCCAGCCCAGGCTTGTATTTGGCCTCTGGCGCCAGTTATGGTATAGTATTGGCGCCAACAGAACCCACAACCACGCACACGAACGGAGGCTGACTATGCCCATTGACCCCAAGATCGAGGAACTGCGCACCATGCGCCAGCAAGCCCGCCTGGGCGGCGGGCAGGAGCGCATTGACCGCCAGCACGCCCAGGGCAAGATGACCGCCCGCGAACGGGTGCAGAGCCTGCTCGACCCGGGCACCTTCCGCGAACTGGACATGTTCGTCACCCACCGCGCCATCGGCTTCGGCGTAGAGAAGCAGAAATACCTGGGGGATAGCGTCGTCACCGGCTGGGGCACGATTAATGGTCGCCTGGTCTACGTCTTTTCCCAGGACTTTACCGTCTTCGGCGGCAGCCTGTCCGAGGTGCACGCTGAAAAGGTGTGCAAGATCATGGACCTGGCGATGAAGAACGGTGCGCCGGTCATCGGCCTGAACGACTCCGGCGGGGCGCGCATCCAGGAGGGGGTCGTCTCCCTGGCCGGCTACGCCTACATCTTCCTGCGCAACGTCCTGGCCTCCGGCGTCGTCCCCCAGATTTCGGCCATCCTCGGCCCCTGTGCGGGAGGCGCGGTCTACTCGCCGGCCATGACCGATTTCACCCTGATGACCAAGGACACCAGCCACATGTTCATCACCGGCCCCGACGTGATCCGGGCCGTCACCCACGAGGAAGTGACGCACGAGGAACTGGGAGGGGCCATGGCCCACGCCAGCAAGAGCGGTGTGGCGCACTTTGCGGCCGAGAACGAGGCACACTGCCTGGCCCTCATCCGCCAACTGTTGAGTTACGTCCCGCAGAACAACCTGGAGGATCCCCCCTTCGTCCCCACCGCCGACCCGGCCGACCGTATGGACGAGGCGCTCAAGACCATCGTCCCCGCTAGCCCTACCAGGGCCTACGACGTGAAAGACGTCATCCGTCACGTGGTGGACGATGGGCAGTTCCTGGAGGTCCACGAGCACTGGGCGCAGAACATCGTCGTGGGCTTTGCCCGGCTGGGTGGTTTCTCCGTCGGCATCGTCGCGCAGCAGCCGATGGTGTTGGCCGGCGTATTGGACATTGATGCTTCCCGGAAGGGGGCGCGCTTCGTGCGCTTCTGTGACGCTTTCAACGTCCCCATCGTCACCTTCGAGGACGTACCGGGTTTCCTGCCCGGGGTGGCCCAGGAGCACGGCGGCATCATCCTCAACGGGGCCAAACTGCTGTACGCCTACTGCGAGGCCACCGTCCCCAAAGTCACCATCATCACCCGCAAGGCCTACGGTGGCGCCTACGACGTGATGAGCTCCAAGCACATCCGGGGCGACATCTCGTATGCCTGGCCCAGGGCGGAGATTGCAGTGATGGGACCGGATGGGGCGGTCAACATCGTCTTCCGCAAGGAGATCGCGGCTGCCGAGGACCCGGAGGCGGAACGGGAGCGGCTGGTGCAAGAGTACCGCGAGCAGTTCGCCAACCCCTACATCGCCGCCGCCCGCGGCTACGTGGACGACGTGATTGAGCCGCAGGAGACCCGCCCGCGCCTGGTCGAGGCGCTCAAGATGCTGCAGAACAAGCGAGACACGAACCCGCCGAAGAAGCACGGAAATATACCATTGTGATGCATGGCGAAGGGCGGATAGCGAATAGCAGATGGCGCAGGGGGAGCCCGAGGCACGCACTGCGAGTGGTTGGGGAGGGGAGGATGGAGCAGAAGCGGAGCATCACCGAGGTGGCGGCGCGGCTGGTGGAGCCGTTCCAGCACCTGGTAGTCGGGCAGGTGGACGATTATTGCGCCTATCTGACCCGCATGGAAGGGGCCTATCTCCTCCACCAGCACCCGAAGGACGAGATGTACATGGTGCTGGAGGGGGAGATCGTCATCGAGTACGCCGGTGGCACCCGCGTCACGCTGGGCCAGGGGGAGAGCCTGGTCGTGCGGGCCGGCCAGAAGCACCGCTCCAGGTCAGAGAAGAGAGCGCTGGTGCTCATGTTCAAGGCGAGAGATATGTTCGCGGAGTAGCACACGGATCAATTCTCAGTACACGGATGCACACGGATGAGACGGATCGGCACGGATCAGGAAAGGAAATAAAAGGGATCCGTGAGAATCTGTCCAATCCGTGTTGATCCGTGTCCCATTCCCTGCTCATCCGCATGATGGAGGTTCAGTGACCAACCCTCTGAAAATCTGCGACCTGATGCTACGCGACGGCCACCAGTCGCTCCTGGCCACCCGTATGCGCACCGACGACATGCTGCCCATCGCCGCCAAGATTGACCAGGTGGGCTACTGGGCGGTGGAAATGTGGGGCGGAGCCACCTTCGACTCCGCCATGCGTTTCCTGGACGAAAACCCCTGGGACCGCATCCGCCTCCTGAAGGCCAGGATGCCCCACACGCCGTTCATGATGCTCCTGCGTGGTCAGAACGTCGTCGGTTACCGCCACTACCCCGACGACGTGGTGGAGCGCTTCATCGTCCACGCCCACGCCAACGGCATAGACGTCTTCCGCATCTTCGACGCCCTCAACGACGTGCGCAACATGCGCCAAGCCATGGAGGTCGTCAGGCGCGAGGGAGCCCACGTTCAGGCTGCCATCTCTTACACCATCGGCCCGCCCTACAGCATTGACTACTTTGTGAACCTCTCCCGCCAACTGGCGGACATCGGAGCCGATTCCATCTGCATCAAGGACATGGCCGGCCTGATCAGCCCCTACGCCGCCTACGAACTGGTCGGGCGGCTCAAGGCGGAACTGGACCTGCCAATCCACCTCCATTCCCATTCCACCAGCGGCATGGCCACCGCCGCCCACTTGAAAGCCGTCGAGGCCGGGGTGGACATCGTGGACACCGCCATCTCCTCCCTGGCCCTGACCACCTCCCACCCTCCCACCGAGTCCATCGTGGCCATCCTCCAGGGGACGGAGCGGGACACGGGGCTGAACCTGGACCTCCTCGCCGGGATCACCGCCTACTTTGCCCGCGTGCGCCAGAAGTACGCCCGCTTCGAGAGTGGCATGTTCGGGGTGGACGTGAACGTGTTGCAGTACCAGATCCCCGGTGGCATGCTTTCCAACCTGATCTCCCAGTTGCGCACGCAGCACGCGGAGGACCGCTACGACGCCGTGTTGGCGGAAGTGCCGCGCGTGCGGGCCGAACTGGGCTACCCGCCGCTGGTCACCCCCTCCAGCCAGATCGTCGGCACGCAGGCGACGCTCAACGTTGTACTGGGGGAGCGCTACAAGATCATTCCCGAGGAGGTCCGGCAGTACGTCCGCGGCTATTACGGCCGCCCCCCCGCCCCGGTGGACCACGACGTGAAGCGGCTGGCCATCGGCGACGAGGAGCCGATTGACTGCCGTCCCGCCGACCTGCTCCCGCCGGGGATGGAGAAAGCGCGGCAGGAGATCGGCGACCTGGCACAGGGTGAGGAGGACGTGCTTTCCTACGCCCTGTTTCCCCAGGTGGCCCGGCCCTTCCTGGAGCGGCGTGCCCGAGGCGGCGATGGGAAGGAATCGGTGGTGGCCGCCATCGCCGGGCTGCTGCTCAAGCGGCTGGAGAAACAGGCGGCCGCCCAGGCCGTACCTGCCGGTCCGGCCGTTTCTCCGTGGAAGGTCGCCTGGCGGCCGGGCGCAGGCCGCTGGGCCGGGCTGATTGATGGGGCAGGAGGGATGCGGTGAAGCGGGAATTCACATTGACGCTGAACAACGTCGAATACCCGATCGTCGTAGAGGGGGATACCATCACCGTCAACGGGCGGCTCTTCGCCGTCGAGGTCGGCGATGATGGCACGGTGTTGGTGGACGGCATCGCCTACGACGTGGCGTTGGAGGGAGATACAGCGACTGTAGGCAGCGAGTCCTACGCCGTGCGGGCCAGTGGCCTGGCCGCGGCTTCCCTGGCCCCATCCCCGGTCCCAGCCGGCCCATCCGCTCCTCCCGCGGCCGAGGCCAGCGCAGGTGCGGTCCTGGCGATCATGCCCGGCAAGATCGTGCGCGTCATGGTGGAGCCGGGCCACAAGGTCGAGGAAGGCCAGCCCGTCTGCGTGCTGGAAGCGATGAAGATGGAGAACGAACTCCGTGCCCGCCAGGGCGGCACCGTGCGCGCGGTCCACGTCAAGCCAGGGGACGACGTGGAGAAGGATCAGGTGCTCCTGGAGATCGAGTGAGTGGATGGTCCAATCGAGATCACAAGACCTTCCTCATGAACGCAGGCTGCCTGATCCAATCGCTGAACAGAAACGTGAGGGGAACCCCTACCAGGACCACCAACGCAAACTTGACCAAGGGCGGCCAATGAATCCCCGCCACTGCATACTGAATCAGAATGAGCACTGATACGTGCACCACGTACGCTGCGTACTGATTCCGGGCCATCGCGCTCAACAACCGCCCCTGCAGGTCCACCTTCTCCCGGAATAGAACGAGCAGGCCGATGCACATGCCGCAGCACAGCAGCGCCTCCCAGATGGGATAGACAACACCCATTGCCATCCCACTCACCGGAAACACCTGTCGCAGCCCCAACGCATACGCATACCACGACGCCGCGGCCACTACACCTACCCCCAGCCAGACCCTGCCTGCACCAGTGGGAAACCGGAGGAACCAGTCGTGCCGGTAGGCCACAGCACCGATGATGAAAAAACTGAGGTCGCGGGGCACATCGGCCAAGGCCACCCGCATGAAGCCCAGGAGGTTGACCCACCTGTCTATGGGGTACCATATTCGGATGACGGCGGACGCCACAGCCAGGGCGAGCGCAAAGGCCAGGACCGCCAGATACCCTGGTGATTTCCGCTCAGCCTCCGCCACCGGGCCACGCCCTTTCCAGAAAGTGCGCCCAAGCGCGTAGCACAGGCTGAAAAGCAGCAGGTGCTCAATGTACCACAAGTGCCCCACGTTAATCACGGACGACCAATCCAGGCTGCGCCAATCGGCCGGTGGTTCACCGAAGACGTAGAACTGGAGCGGGATCATACATAAGGCAAAGACCAGCGCCGGCACACCCAGCCGCAGGAGGCGGCGTTTCACAAACTCCCCCGGTCCTTTGAGATCATAGTCCATGACCATCAAGTAGCCGGAGATCATGAAAAAGAGACTCATGAAAAACGAGCGGTTGACGGTGAAGAATGGTCCCAGCACAGGGGCGCGCGTCGCTTCCTGAATCGGCCACCAGCCACCTGTCGGCCCGTAGGCCTGGCCCGCGTGGTGAGCGATCACCAGAATCGTGAGGGCGACTTTGAGATTATCGAGCAAGTACAGACGCCTGGTAGTTGCCATTTCGCCGCCTCTACCCGGCCAGCGTGGATTGGAGGAAGCCGGTGAGTTCCCACCAGATGTGGAGGATGAGGACGCCGGCGCCGTGGCCGTTCTGGGGCACGGCGAGATAGCCGTGGGACGGAGTGTTGCTCATAAGGGATGATGCGGTTGTTCGTTGCTTAAGCTTTTAGCTGAATGTTTGATCGGCGATGTTTTCCGGCAGCGGTACGCTTGGTGGGTCTAGCAGGGATCAGTTCAATCAAAGAGCGTAACGCTTTGTTTACGCTTTCTGAATTGGGAAAATACTCCTGCACGTCCGGCTCCAGCATCACCGCCCCATCTTCCAGCGTAAAATACTGAATACTCACCGTTCCATCAGTCTGTTGTATCTTCACCGTATGCCCTTGTTGATAGGCGCGGTAATATTTCCCGCGCACACCTGTCTTGCCGGTAAAATCATATTCGGGGAGCATATCATCCTGCTCGGTCTGTATCCTGTTCATAGGTTCTTCGCTCCGCGGGTGTCACTTTGCGGCTACTAATGATTCGAATGGTCAAGCTGTTTTCGGTTTCTTCACGCTCGGTATGAATGACCAGCAATATCCGGCCACGAGCAGAACAGCCAATGCTGACATATCGCTCTTCGCTATCGGAGTGATATTCATCTGGGAAAGTAATCAGCAAAGGGTCGTTGAAAAGCGTCTTGGCCTCTTCGAAACTGACTCTGTGTTTCCTGAAGTTGGCGCGATCCTTGTTCGCGTCCCATTCAATTATCAATTCCATGTTGGTCTACTCTCAGGCCATAGGTTACCACATTCATGCTTTTTGCGCAATACCCCACGTGAGGGCATCCGGCGGATATTGCGTCAGGAACTACCCTCCTAGTCTGCTTTGGCAATCCACGCAGGGAGGGCATGGACCAGCCGGTGCATGACTTCCGTAGCGCCTTCCACGAAGACGTGCTTGTTCCCCTCGTAGGCTTCCCCGCCGCTGCGTCCCACCAGGTCTGTGACGCCGCGCAGGATGAGGCACCGCGTGTGGTTGCGTGCCGCTACCCAGGCGATGGCCCCCGACTCCCAATCTCCTGCTACTGCGCCAAACTGGGCTTTCAGGCGCGGGATGTCTTCCACCAGGAGGTCACGGTCGCCAGAAACGAGCAGTGTGCGCCGTACATCCTGAGGGTAGGGCTCGCTGAGCCACGCGAGGTCTACGTCCGTCGTGTAGTGCGCGATTGCCGCATCGGGATCCCCCATCTGCTCGACGATATCGTACACGACGGTGCGCTCCACCAGGATGATGGTGCCTTTCTCGATCTCTCCCTCGAACCCACCGCACGTGCCGAGGTTGATCAGCAACGTGGGAGACCACCGGTCAATCACGTATTGCGTCGAGGCGGCCGCCGCGATTTTGCCCCACCCACCGTGAAAGAACAATACTCGCTCGCTGTGTGTGCCTGTGTCCAGGTCAATCACGAACCAATCGCCGAGCGGGGATGGGTGTGGTTGCGTGTCGCGAAAGAGCGTACGAACCACCCGCCACTCGGTGTTGGCAGAAATGATGACGACTATCTTGGGTTCAGGTAGTCCAGGCATGGTTGCTGATTGTATTCGGTGTGATGGGGTTGTCAAGATCAGGAGCGAAATGTGAGCCGTGGGCTGGCCCAGGATGTGTGTATTGCCAACCGCTCTAAAATGCGGTATACTCTGGCCCGTGGCGGAGCAGTCCCTCGTTCCTCGCGCGCTCGTCATCGGCGCCGGCATTGCCGGCATGCAGGCCGCCCTGGACATCGCCAATGCTGGCCATAACGTCGTTCTGGTAGACCGTCTCCCCTCCGTCGGCGGGCGCATGGCCCAACTGTCGGAGACCTTCCCCACCCTGGATTGCGCTCAATGCATCCTCACCCCCCGCACGGTCGAGGTCGGCCACCACGAACGCATCCACCTGTACACCTACTCCGAAGTCGAGGCAGTGGAGGGAGAGATCGGCGACTTCCGCGTGCGCATCCGCCGCCGCGCCGCTTACGTGGACTGGGACAGGTGTACCGGCTGTGGAGCCTGCCAGGAGAAATGCCCGCGCAAGGTGGTGGCCGATTTCGAGCGCGGCCTGGGCACCCGCAAAGCGATCTACACCCTTTCCCCCCAGGCGGTGCCCAACAAGCCGGTCATTGACCGGGAGCAGTGCATCTTCTTCCAGCGGGGCAAGTGTCGCGCCTGTGAGCGGTTCTGCCCGACGGGTGCGATCGCCTTCGACCAGCAGGACACGGTCGTCGAGGAACGGGTCGGCGCGATCGTGCTGGCCACCGGCTACGACCTGTACGGGTTGTCCCGCATGCCCGAGTACGGCGCAGGCCGTGTGCCGGACGTGATTGACGCACTGGCCTTCGAGCGGCTGCTCTCCTCCTCCGGCCCGACCGCCGGCCAGGTCTACCGCCCCTCGGACGGCCAGGTCCCCCGCGAGGTCGTCTTCGTCCAGTGTGCCGGTTCCCGCGCCCCTGAAGTGCACATGCCCTACTGTTCCAAGATCTGTTGCATGTACACGGCCAAGCAGGCCATCCTCTACCGTCACCGCGTCCACGCTGGGCAGGTGTACGTCTTTTACATTGACATCCGCGCCGCCGGCAAGCGCTACGACGAGTTCACCCAGCGGGCGATGGAGGACGAAGACGTAGTCTATCTGCGCGGCAAGGTCTCCCGCGTCTTCCGCCAGGACGGCAAGGTGATGGTGTGGGGGTCCGACACGCTCAGCGGGCAGCAGGTGCAGATCGCCGCCGACCTGGTCGTGCTGGCCCCGGCCATGCTGGCGCGCCCCGCCACGCAGCAGTTGGCTCACCTGCTGGGGTTGCCGGTAGATGAGCACGGCTGGCTGGTGCCGCTCGACCCGAACACGCACCCGGTGGAGACCGTCCGTCCAGGCCTCTTCCTGGCTGGCACTGGGGCGGGGCCGATGGACATCCCCGAGACGGTCGCCCACGCCAGTGGTGCAGCGGCCCAGGTGCTCAAGCATTTTGCCCAGTGGCAGGCAAGACCTGGCAGGTTGCGGGTGAGTACACCCGGGCAACCTGTCAGGTCTGTCGAGGGGAGGGAGTAGGGTGGCCCGCGTCGGCGTCTTCGTCTGCCATTGTGGGCTCAACATCGCCAGCACCGTGGACGTGCCGCGGGTGGTCGAGGTGTTGCGCGAGTACCCGGGCGTGGCTTTCGCCGCCGACTACAAGTACATGTGCTCCGACCCGGGCCAGATGCTCATCCGGTTGGCCATCGCGGAGCACGACCTGGACGGGGTTGTCGTCGCTGCCTGTACCCCGGCCATGCACGAGTCCACCTTCCGCAAGGCGGCCGCCGTGGCCGGGCTGAACCCCTACCGGGTAGAGATCGCCAACATCCGCGAGCAGGTGGCCTGGCCGCACCAGCGTGTGCCGGAGGAGGCCACCCGCAAGGCCATCGAGACGGTGCGCACCATCGTGGAAAAGGTGCGCTACGATCTGCCCCTGGTGCCGCTGACGTTGCCGATTGTCAAGCGGGCGCTCGTCGTGGGCGGGGGCATCGCCGGCCTCACCGCGGCGCTCGACATCGCCGACGCCGGCTATCCGGTGTTGCTCGTCGAGCGGGCGGAGCGGCTGGGTGGCAAAATGGCGCAACTCTCCCCCCTCTACCTCAATTTCGATTCCAGCCAGGCCCTGCTGGAGGAACGCACTGCGGCCGTCAGTCACCATCCGTTGATCCAGGTATTGACGAACGCACAGGTGGTCGGGTTTGGGGGCTACATCGGGAACTTTACGGTTCACTGCTCACTGCCCCCTGATCCCTGTTCACCGATCCCTGCTCACTACGACGTAGGCGCGGTCGTCCTGGCGACCGGCTTCGACCTCTATGCGCCCGAGAACTTGCCCGAGTATGGGGGGGGGCGGTATCCCGACGTGGTGAGCAGCCTCGAGTTTGAGAGGATGCTCAAGGATGGGGAGATCCGCCGGCCCTCGGATGGCCGCGTGCCCCGGGAGGTCGTGTGGGTGCAGTGCGCCGGGTCCCGCGATCCCAACCTCCACCGGCCCTACTGTTCCAAGATCTGCTGTATGGTCGTCGCCAAGCAGGCCACAGCCTACCGCCGCACGGTGCCACAAGGCCTGGCTTACGTCTTTTACATTGACATCCGTTCTCAGGGCCGCGGGTACGACGAGTTCGTCCAGCGCGCGATGGAAGAGTCCGGCGTCGTCTATCTGCGCGGCAAGGTCTCCAGGATCATCCAGCGGGACGCCCGGTTGGAGGTGTGGGGAGCCGACGTGCTGAGCGGCAAGTCGGTGCGCGTGCCGGCCGACCTGGTGGTGCTGGCGTTGGCAGCCGTGCCGGGCGCCGGGAGCGATGTGCTGGCCCGCCTGATGCGCGTCGCCACCGACGAGAGCGGTTTCTTCGCCGAGGCTCACCCTAAACTGCGCCCGGTGGAGAGCCTCACGGCGGGCATCTACCTGGCCGGCGCGGCCCAGTTTCCCAAGGACGTCCCGGAGACGGTGGCGCAGGCGTCGGGTGCGGCGGCCAAGGTGCTACAACTGTTCGCCCAGCGGGAGATGGTGGCCGAGCCGGCCATCGCCAGTGTGGACGAGCGGCTGTGTGTAGGCTGTGGGCTGTGTGTGCCGGCCTGTCCCTACGAGGCGCGCGCGCTCCACCCCTGGAAGAAACTGGCGACGGTCAATCCGGCCCTCTGCCAGGGCTGCGGGGCCTGCGCCGCCGTCTGCCGCAACAAGGCGAGCAGAGTGCGGAATATGACCACGGGGCAGGTGCTGGCGATGATGGAAGCCGTACTGCCGTAATGACCGAATGAGCCGATGGCGAATGGCAAATCGCAAATCCGCAATCCGCAATCCGCAATCCGCAATCTCCAATCACCATGACCAAATCCAGGGTTCTCATCGTTGGTAGCGGGTTGGCGGGGATGACGGCGGCCCACTATCTCGCCGAGTGGGGGGCGTACGCAGTTCTGGCCGATAGCGCTCCCCACATCGGTGGGGCTTTCCTGTTGCTCGACCACACCTTCACCACCGATTCCTGCGGCCTGTGTATCGCGCTCCCTCGCCAGCCCTCCTATTGCCCGACGCTCGCCAGCGAGTTGCATCCCCACATCACGCCTCTAACCTGCACCACGTTGGCGGCGCTGGAGGGGCAAGTGGGGCGCTTTATCGCCACGCTACGCCGCGCACCGCGCTACGTGGACCCCGGCCGCTGTGACAACTGTGGGGCCTGCGCCGCCGCCTGCCCGGCCACGCGGCTCCACCCTTACGACGGCAACCTGGCTCTCCAGAAGGCCATCTATCCGCCCCCTCCCCGCGCGGTGCCCTTCGCCTACGCTCTCGACCCCCAGGCCTGCACGCGCTGTGGGGCCTGTGTGGACGCCTGCCCGCGCGGAGCGATTGACCTGGACGCAGCCCCGCGCGAGGAGCGGATCGAGGTCGGGGCGCTGCTCCTGGCCCCGGGCTTCGCACCCTTCGACGCCGCCCGCGCTGGCGAGTTCGGCTGGGGCCGCTGCGCCAACGTGGTCACCAACCTGCAGTTCGAGCGCATGCTCAACCGCTCCGGTCCGACCGGTGGCCGCCTTGAGCGCCCCTCCGACGGGCAGGTACCTCGCCGCATCGCCTTCATCCACTGCGTCGGCTCCCGCAACGCCACCCTGGGCCGCCCCTATTGCTCCACCTCCTGCTGTATGATCACCGCCAGGCAGGTGGGGCTCGTGAAGGAACTCGCGCCGGAGGCGGAGGTGACCGCCTTCACGATGGACGTGCGGACGGCGGGCAAGGGGTACGAGGAGTATTTCCAGCGCGTGGCCGCCTTGCCGGGGGTCGCCTACCGGCGGGAGATGGTCTCGGCGGTACAGGAGGTTCCCGGTAGCCGGAACCTGCGGCTGTTGGCGCCCGGTGTGTGGGAGGAGGCTGACCTGCTGGTGCTGGCCGTGGGCCTGGGTCCGGCGGATGGCGTGCGGGAACTGGCGGCCTGCGCGGGCGTGGCCCTCGACGAGCACGGCTTCATCCTCCCCGGCGACGGCGGACCCGGCACCACCTCGCGCCCCGGAGTCTTCGCCGCCGGCGCCGGCCTGGCCCCGGCCGACGTACCCGAGACGGTAACCCAGGCGGCTGCAGCAGCCGCACTGGCAGCGCAAGCGTTAGCGGACTCCCTTTCCTCTTCCATTTCGGGGAGGGATACTCCCTCTTCTTCCTCTGAGGGCAAAGATCGCTCTCCTTCTCCCCCTCTCCCCCTCTCCCCCTCTCCCCTGCTCCCCCTCTCCCCTGAAGGGGTGAACAGCCCCTTTTCCTCCCCCCCAGAAGGGGGGGACAAGAGGGGGGGTGAAGACCTCGCAGACCAGCCCCCCCGCATTGGCGTGTTCTTCTGCACCTGCCATGGCACGCTGGAGGGCGCGCTGGACTTACCCGCACTGGTCGCGGCAGCGCAGCGGTTGCGCGGTGTGGCGCACGTCGAGCGGCTGGCGGACGTGTGCGACCCGGCGGGCCTGGCCGCCATCGAGTGCGCGGCGAAGGAGCACAGCCTCAACCGCATCGTCGTCGCCGGTTGCTCCCCCCGGCTCTACGCCGACCGGTTCACCGCGTTGATGGCCCGCCTGGAGTTGCCGCCGCGCCTGTTGGCGCGGGCCAACGTCCGCGAGGGAGCGGCCTGGCCCCACGGAACCGATCCTGCCGCGGCCACCGGCGTCGCTCGGGGAGAAGTGGAGATGGCGGCCGTCGCGCTGCGAGAGGTCCCCTACCGGGCCTTTCACCCTGCTGCACAGGAAAGTGTGCCCAGGCGGGTGCTCGTGCTCGGCGGAGGGCTGGCCGGGATGACCGCCGCGCTGGTGCTGGCCGGCCTGGGCGTGGAGTGCGACCTGCTGGAGCGGCAGGCGCACCTAGGCGGTAACCTGCGGGAGGGCGGCCACCTGCAGCCAGCCTACACGCTGGAGGGGCTGGACCAGCAGGCCCTCCTGGCGGGACTGATGGAACACTTGCAGCGTGCAGAGCGTGTGCGCACCTGGACGGGTGCCGAACTGGTGGACTGTTCCGGCACGCAGGGGGACCTGGCCGCGCAGGTGCGGGTAGGCGAAGAGATCCGCACGGAGCGCTACGGCGCACTCATCGTCGCCACCGGCGCCGAGCCGGCCACGACCACGGAGTATCTCTACGGGCAGCACCCGCGCGTCGTCACGCAGCGGGAATTGGAGCAGGGATTAGGGACTAGGGAGCAGGGAGCAGGGAGCGGGGAGCAGGGAGCAGGCATTCCGAGCGCAGCGGCTGTCATTCCGAGCGCAGCGAGGAATCTCCAATCCGTCGTTATGATCCAGTGTGTTGGCTCCCGCGACGAGGCCCACCCCTACTGCTCCCGCGTCTGCTGTGCGCACGCCATCAAGAACGCGTTGGCGCTCAAGCGGCTCGACCCGGCCATCGAGGTCGGCGTACTCTTCCGGGACGTCCGCACCCTGGGCACGCAGGAACTCTATTACCAGCAGGCCCGCCGGCTGGGGGTGAGATTCTTGCGCTATGAGCCGCCCGCCAGGCCGGTGGTCGAAGCGGACGGCGACCGGCTGCGCGTCACTGTCCACGACACACTGTACGACGAGACGGTCACGCTGGAGGCTGACCTGCTGGCCCTGTCCACCGGCATCGTCCCCCGCGACCAGCGCCGGCTGGCCCGCATGCTGGGGGTGGCGCTGGACCGGGACGGTTTCTTCGCCGAGGCCCACCCCAAACTGCGCCCGACGGATCTATCCCGGCCTGGCATCTTCGTGTGCGGGCTGGCCTACGGGCCGCGCTTCGTCGCCGAGACGATCTCCCAGGCGCGGGCGGCGGCGTTGCGCGCGGCGCTCGTCGTCGCCCGGCCGCAGGAGCCTCGCGCCGACGTCGCCACCGTCGAGGCCAACTTGTGCAGTTTCTGTGGCCTGTGCGTGGCCAATTGCCCCTATGGAGCGCGGGTGCTGGACGAAGAGCAGCGCATAGCGCGCGTGCTCGACCACCTTTGCCAGGGCTGCGGCGTGTGTGTGGCCGTCTGTCCCAACGGGGCCAGCCGCCAGCCGGCCTTTGAACCGCTGGGGGCGCTGGCCTTGGTGGATGCAGCATTGTCGGAATAAGAAACCCTTGCGAAGGTTCTGAACCTTCGCAAGGGTTACCTTCGCAAGAGTTAAGGAGCGGATGAGGAATGAGCAATGAGGGTGGGAGTGAGTTTGAGCCGCGCATCGTGGCCTTCTTGTGCAACTGGTGCACGTATACGGGGGCTGACCTGGCTGGCACGTCGCGCATCCAGTACCCGCCCAACGTGCGCATCATCCGCCTGATGTGCAGCGGGCAACTGGATCCCATCTACGTGGCCAAAGCGCTGCTGGAGGGAGCCGACGGCGTCCTCATCGGCGGCTGCCACCCCGGCGATTGCCACTACCAGTCCGGCAACTACAAGGCCCGCCGCCGCGTCGCCATCGTCCAGCAGGTGCTGGAGCAACTGGGACTCGACCCGCAGCGGGTCTGGCTGCGCTGGATCAGCGCCTCCGAGGGGCAGTACTTTGCCGACACGGTGACCGAGCTGGTGGCAGCGCTGCGGCTTAAGGGCCCCTCCCCCTTCCGAGGGCAGTGGAGCGTATAGGGATTGCGGATTGTGGATTCCGCATTCCGCATTCCGCATTGGGGATTGAATTATGCAGGGATGGGTGAAGGTAGAGGGTGGAGTAGAGCAGACGATTCAGCGCCTGTTGGGGGCGTTACTGGCTCAAGGTGTGGTGGACGGGCTGCTGGTGCCGTTGCGGACGCCCGATGGCCGCAATGCGGTGCCCACGCTGGTGCGTGACCCGGCCCTCCTGGAACGGGCCGCGCCGCTGGCTCCCGTCTTGCCCGTCAACGGGGGCACGGTCCTGGGGCAGGTCACGGCCACCGGCGCGCCAGGCCGGGTGGGGGCAGTCCTGCGCAATTGCGAACTCCGCGCCGCAGTCGAACTCTCCAAGGTGCACCAGGTGGTGCTCGACGACGTCATATTGATCGGCATAGACTGCCTGGGCACCTACCCGGTACAGGACTACGCCCGCCTGGTCGAGCAGGGGCTTGATCCCATCGCTCCCCTCCTGGCCGCCGCCAGCGCCCCCTCTCCCCCTCTCCCCCTCTCCCCTGCCCCCTCCCTCCGCCCCGCCTGCGCCATGTGTGAACGCCCCATCCCAGGCGCAGGGGAGAGTTACCCACCCCATATTGCGATTGGCCTGCTGGGAGTGCCGAACGCGGAGCGGCTGTGGGTGACGGTACGCGACGAACCCCTGGGGGAGAGCATAGCGGGTGTGCTCGGCCTGGAGCCTGCCCCTGTCATTCCGAGCGCAGCCCAGCCTGTCATTCCGAGCGCAGCGAGGAATCTAGCGGAGCCTACCCCTGTCATTCCGAGCGAATATGGATGTACTCATCCACGGAATCTAGCGGAGCCCGCCACGCGCGTCGAGGCCGTGCGGGCGCTCATCGCGGTTCGCGCTGCTGAGCGGGATCGCCGCTTTGCCACTCTCCGCGAGCGTATGCACGAGCCGCACGCGCTCCTGGCGCAATTCGCCACCTGCATCCGCTGCCAGAACTGCATGCGCGCCTGCCCGATCTGCTATTGCAAGGAATGTGTCTTCCGCACCGACGTCTTTGACCACCCATCCGCTCGCTACTGGGATTGGGCGGAGCGCAAAGGGGGCGTGCGGCTGCCGTCGGACACCCTGCTCTTCCACGTGACCCGGCTGCTGCACATGGTCCACGCCTGCGTGGGGTGCGGCATGTGCAGCGATGCCTGCCCGGTCGGCATCCCCGTGGCCGACGTTTTTCGGGCCGTCGGCCAGGCCGTGCAGGCGCGCTTCGGCTACGTACCCGGGCGCGATCCCGCCGAGGAAATGATCGTCTCCACGTTTCGCGAGGACGAACTGCGGGAACTGGGGGAACCGGAGAAGCCCGGGTAGCGATCACCTGCATCCGGAGTCCTCACATCCGGAGTCCTCAACTTGTTGAGGGTCTGGTGATAGGCCTGCACCACCCACGGGTGGACGACGGGGAGCGTAGCGCGTTGCTGCCAGAGATAGTCCAGGTAGACGAGCACCGCCTGATCGAGCGAGCGTTCCACCGCGCCGGTGATCGCCCTCAGATAGGGCGCATCGCCCGCCTGGTCCCATTGCATCTTGTCGGCCACGAAGACGATCTTGTCGAGCGGCGACGCCCCTGCCTTCAGCGTCGTGTGGCAGCCGATGGCGCTCAGGACGGCCGGGTCGCTGATGCCAAACACCGCCTGGGCGATCGCGGCGGACAGTTTCTGGTGCATGATCATCGGAAAGGCGCGTTCCTCGGGCAGGACGTCGAGGCCCAGGTCCTCGGCCAGCCCGACGCGCTCTTCCACGGGCACGATGGCGCTGACGTCGTGGAGCCATCCTGCCGTTTCCGCCCCGGCTGCCTCTTCACCCCAGTGGAGTGCCAGCCGTTTGGCCTCGGCGGCGACGCGCATGCTGTGACCAACGGTGTCGGCGCGGCCGTGGTACGCCAGCAGGGCGGTCACGTCCGCGCCGGCGTCGCCGATCCACGGCACCGCTTCTGCCAATGCGGCCAGATATGGATGCATCACGCCATGGCGATTTGCTATCCGTTTATCCGTTTCCTCATCCGGTGGCGGTCGCGCCCAATTTCCTCAGCGCCGCGCGGAGTGGCGGGAACTGCGCCAGTTCGCCCGGCTGGACGTGACCCCACGTCGTGCACAGGTAGCCGAGCAGTGGAGCGCCCTCGTACCGTTGGGCAAAATCCACCAGCGTCTCGGTCGCCCCCGTCTCCTTCCACCCGGCCGGCCACACGCGAAAGCCCTTGTCCAGGAACAGCGGGATCGAGGGGTACTCGTCGCGTTCGGTATAGTGCCAGTCGCACACGATGACGTCGGTAGGGATCAGGTCTATCGCCGGGTGGGTGCCATTGGCCGCCGCCTCCCATTCGCCGTAGCCCGTCGCCGCACTGTCGAGCAGCCGGTCCCCCCACATCAGCATCTCGACCCCGCGCTGGCCGGCCAGGTGCGCATGATAGTCGTTCACCGCCCTGGCGAACAGCCTGGCCGGGTCGCCGCCCTGGCAGCGTGGACAATGTTCAGAGGCGATGAGGAATACCTCGTCCATCCCCACGTGCAGCGCGTCGGCCTCGAACACGTCGAGCAACTCGTCGAACAGATCGAAGACGATGGGATTGACCTCCGGGTGCTGCGGGCACCAACTGCGGCAGTAGATGCCCTCGTTGTGCGGAAACTGGCCGGGCGTCTCGTCGAACTGGGGGTAGCGGGTCAAGAGCGGGTGTGTGGTCCGGCTCCACGACTGGTGCCCCAGGCACTGGAACTGGGGGATCAGCCGGACCCCGTGAGCGCGGCAAACCCTGACCAGGGCGCGGGCGCGCTCCTCGCCGATCGGGTTGCCACCGCGCAGTTCGGGGTGCGACTGGTACGCATAGTCATAGTCCACCTCGGCCACGATGCTGTTGACCCCCATCCGTGCCAGCGCCGGGACCTCCCCGATCAGCGCGTCAACCTGCTCGTTGCGGGTGAGCAGCAGGTGCAGGCCGCGCCACGGCTCGCCCGCCAGCCTGTCATTCGTGTGCTGGCTCACTTTCCCATCCCCTTCAGTGCCTGCAGGCAACGCTCCACGCACTCCAGCGGCGGGTAGGCGTAACTTTCCTGCTCGACGATGTACCAGCGGGTCCCGCCGGTCGTCTCGCACAGCCGGAACACCTCGGCCCAGCGTACCTCCCCCTCCCCGATGATGGCCTTGTCGTTCGCAGGGGAGTATTCCTTCAGGTGCA
>Ga0315284_10000649_pt1 | contig 47450 bp, 41 predicted proteins | sample YL17G09_16_MG_FD_203696 | JGI IMG/M metagenome (GOLD analysis project Ga0315284, IMG submission 203696) | Sediment microbial communities from Yellowstone Lake, YNP, Wyoming, USA - YL17G09_16 | ecosystem: Environmental > Aquatic > Freshwater > Lake > Sediment | place: USA: Wyoming | collected...
TGACATATCAAATTCTATTCCGAAAGCGGGATCAGCAACAGCGGAATCTTGGTTCGCCGGGCCACACTGGCGGCCACACTGCGGTTCCAGAAAGCGTCCAGGCCGGCGCGGCCATGGGTGCCGAAGATGATGCCCGGCAATCTCCTCGGCGATGTCGAGATAGGGGAAGGCGGTCAGGTGGTGTTGTTGGGCGCACTCGCTTTACCCTCCCCGCTTGATTCGTGGTAACAACCTCCCTGTTCGCTCCTCGTACTCAATGTACTTCTGCCCAAACTTCTCTTCCATAACTTTTTCCTCTTTCCCCATCCTTATTGCCACCAATACTGCAAACATCGTCACTGGCACTACTGTCAAAACCCAATTACTTGATAACAGCCCTCCCCCCAAATAGTTCATCAAATATGCCATGTAGATCGGGTGCCGTATCCAGCGATACGACCCTGTCTCCACCAGCGCCTGATTTTCTTTCGATACCACCAGCGAATGGAAGTTCTTCCCAAGATGGTGATGAGAGACACCCAACAACGCTATCCCCCCTGCCAGAACAAAGCCTCCAAGCCATCTTATCCAATCCGGATAGCACAACACATAGGCAAACGAGAAAAAACCTGGGAAGAAGATGTATTCCATGCCAAACACTATCGATGTGAGCGCTGCGATACTCCCCGCAATGAGGCTAACGCTGCCTTCTTTGATCTCGATCCCTTTCTTGTCACGTAATATTTTCGATTGATAGTAGAGCCGAATAGCCATCATCGCGATGAGTGTAAGAATGAAAAGCGCCCTGAAGATTATCTCTCTCTCCATAACAATCCTCCAATGAATGATAGGTTAGTGCGCTCAACAATCATGTCTGCTATTCAATTGGCCGCATTACCCGAGCGCCACGTCCAGCAGCATCATCACGGCAAACCCGAGCATGGCGCCGAAAGTGGAGAAGTGGGTGTCTTTGCCCGACTGCGACTCCGGGATTAACTCCTCGATCACCACGTAGATCATGGCTCCCGCCGCGAATGCCAGGGCATAGGGCAGGATGGGACGCATCGCCAGTACGGCCGCCGCGCCCAGCACGCCCGCAATCGGCTCAACCAGACCGGAAGCCTGTCCGTACCAGAAACTCTTCAGGCGGCTCATTCCCTCCCGGCGCAATGGTACCGAGACGGCCGCCCCTTCGGGGAAGTTCTGCAGGCCGATGCCGATGGCCAGCGCCACCGCCCCTGCCAGCGCCGCGGATGGGATGCCTGCCGCCACCGCCCCGAACGCCACGCCCACAGCCAGCCCTTCCGGGATGTTGTGCAGGGTAATGGCCAATACCAGCAGGATGCTCCTTTGCCAGGAGGTTTTGATTCCCTCTGCTTCGCTGGTTGGCAGGCCCAGGTGCAGGTGCGGCATGATTTTGTCCACACCCCACAGGAACGCGCCTCCCAGCAGGAAGCCGATCACGGCCGGAAGCCAGGCAGGCAGGCTGGTTTCCTCTGCCATTTCGATCGCCGGGGCCAGCAGCGACCAGAAACTGGCGGCAATCATCACACCCGCCGCGAAGCCGAGCATGCTGTCCAGCACTTTGCGGTTGATGCTCTTGAAGAAGAAAACCATCGCCGCGCCCAGGGCAGTTACGCCCCAGGTGAAGAGCGTGCCGAGGAGCGCCTGCAGGATGGGGTTAAGGTTCGTGAACCACTCGAATGACATGGATACACCTCCAAATCAGATGTAGATTAAACTCCAAAGATACCGGAGAGCAGGAAGACGAACACTGCCCCAAGAATGATGCCGATCGCCGTCCAGTGCTGGTGACCGTGCTCACGCGCCACCGGGATCAGTTCATCAAGGGTTATAAAGGTCATCACGCCCCCAGCGAACGCCAGGGCAGCCGGCACGAGGTTCTGGAAGAAAGAGAGGAAGAAGATTGCGAACATGGCGCCGACCGGCTCGGTCAGGCCGGAGAGCAGGGCGATGCGGAAGGCATCCCAGCGGCAGACCCCGCTTTTGCACAGCGGCAGGGCGGTGGCGATGCCCTCCGGGATGTTGTGCAGGGCGATGGCCATGGCGATGAAATAACCGAACTGCGGCTGGTGGGCGTATCCGGCGCCGACGGCAATCCCCTCCGGCATGTTGTGGATGGTGATGCCGATGGCGATCAGTATGCCGGTCTTGAGCAGGGTCCTGTCCAACGGCGTGGAGCTCTTGCGGAACCACCCGCCGCGCCGACGTTGCCGGCGCTGCCGGCGCGGGTCGGCCTGACAGTCGCAATCTTCTGCATCTGATGCTTCGGGCTGCTGCCCGGACACTTCCTTCTCGCCGAAGCGCATGTGCGGGATGAGGGTGTCAATGGCGAACATGAACAGCGCCCCGACGGCAAAACCGGTCGTGGCGGTCAGGTATCCGCCCATTTCCCAGGCTTTGTTGACCAATTCCATGAACGACAGGCTGATCATCACCCCGGCGGTGATGCCCATCAACAGGCCAAACGAGCGCCGTCCCGGCCTGCGCAGGACGGCGATCAACCCGCCCAGCCCGGTGCCGAGACCTGCAATCAGGCTGAGCAATAATACGTTCAGAACAATACTCATGCGGTTTCCTTGGTTTACAGAGTACTGCGTAAATATCTGAACCAAAATCCCGTCATTTGTGAGTAATTCGATAAAAGCAAGTTCAGAAATTTATGCAAGAAGCAGTAATGTCTTGTTAGAATACCCAGAAAGGAATTGCTCCCAGCAGTGCCGCAAAAACAGCCAACAGAGGCAGCCCAAGGGTGAAATGTGATTTAAGGTGAGGCTTGAAAATCTTGTAGCCTGCCATCCCCTCTGTGCCGGGGATGACTATAAACCTGGGTGTCACGCCGTGGAACAGCCAGATGTCCAGTACCAGCAAGTCGAAGAAGAATATCATCAGCCATTCCGTAAAAATGGTGACGAACGCCAGCCAGTAGGGCAGGGAGCCGGTCTCCAGTTTGATTAACCACAGCGAGACGAGTGGGATTCCTACTACAACCAATAATACCGGTATGGATAACAGAATGCCCTGGCGGAGTTCTTTCTTTGTCCTGGGCGGGACAGCGGCCTTGACATCTTCGGGATAATCGGAGAGGGCGATGCGCGGGTTGATAAAAAAAACCAGTAACAGGAGCGCTCCCGCGCTGGCGATGAGGATCGAACCATCCATGAGAATGCGAACGAGAATGTAGTTCATGTTTCCTCCACTACTTCAACAAAAATCTGACTGCTGATAGCCGGACCGATAACGGTCAGGTTTCGACCCGCCACCTGTACTGTCAAATTGGCATCGAACGGCGAGACCTCGAGCACGTCCAGTTCTGCCCCGGGCACCAGTCCCAGGCTTTCCAGGTGGCGCAGCAGGGGAGCCTCCTCGCAACGCACCCGGCGGACGATGGCGCGTTCCCCACTGTGTAGCCCGCTCAAAGAGATATCCTCCGTGGGCGGCATGACCAGGTCCGCGGAGGGGATGGGCGCCCCGTGCGGATCACGCAGCGGGTGCCCGAGCGCCGCGGCGATGCGCGTCTCGAACTCCTCGGAGATAACGTGTTCCAGTTTGCAGGCTTCCTCGTGGACGGCGTCCCACGAATAGCCCAAACTCTCCACGAGATAGGCCTCCAGCAGGCGGTGGTGGCGCAGCACTTCGAGCGCGGCCCGTTCGCCTTCGGGCGTGAGATGCGCTCCCTGGTGCTTATGGTAGACGACCAGCGGCGGCTGGAGCGCAGCCAGTTTCTGCAACATCCCGGTGACGGAGGGAGCGGCAATGCCCAGCCGCGCCGCCAGGGCAGTGGTGGAGGCTTCCTCGCCGTCGCTGGTCAGGCCGTAGATGGCCTTCAGGTAATCCTGGATGTTCTGGGTCAATGGTTCGGTCATAGGCTAAAGAAAAAAATTAGGTTATCCTAAATTATTTTACAACAAAAAAAGAGCCTCGTCAAGTCAAGAGGATGAGGCTCTGTCAAATATCAAATTATAGATGCAAGATACTCTGCTATCGCCTTTGATAATATGGAGGTACCGCATTTCCCACTTGATTATATTGAGATAGATAATCATCTTTCATCTTTGCCTGAAGGGTTAATAATTTGCTCGAGATCATGGTTCTTTTACCCATGAACCTGTAAGAATCTGGAAATGGAGGTAAGTCTCGGCGGTTTGTAAGGGCGCGAAGTAGCGTAAGTTCAGTCCGCCTTCCTTGCCTTGCAATTGGTGGGAAAGCAACAAGACTTCCGAAGTGTGAGAGACTTCGAAAGTCTGCGGCAGGCGATCCATGATGATTTCTTGCTCCGGCCGGAGAGGATAGCCTTGGTGGTGCGGGTCGCCGCGGCGGTGTCGGAGAGGGTAATTTTTTACAACTCTGGAGTGCGTTTCGATGGAGGCATTAGGGGTATGTTACTCCCAATTTGCTATGAGGTGGTTTGTTTAAAACGAGCGTCTGACTCCCGAGTGGAAATTTGCCCTTTTGCTTTTTCTATCCATCCTATCCGGACATCGTGAAGGAATTCAAATTCAGGCACGTATGGCTTAATATCCAGAACGGGAGTTCCATCGAGTACGTCTACTTGAGCAACATGGATAAGATTGTTTTCGATGCGGACGATTTTTATTAAAGATAAGCCGATTGGATTTGGACGGCTAGGCGCACGCGTCGAAAAGATCCCACGCGGCTCTCTATCGAGAAAGGGGGTTACAAGCAATTTTGACTGGGATATCTTGTGAAAATGGTAGAGAAGATAAATATGAGAGAAACCTTCCAGGTCCTTCAACCCATCGCTATATTCTGGATAGATTTCTACGCTGCCTGGTGCACTTATGTCGCTTGTCGGCTGGATGGGCATTTCTTCTAAACTGTGAAAGGGACTGTGAATGACGCCGATGGGTTTGTAGATAACTTCCATGAAACTTTTGCTCCCGTAGAGATATTCGTCGAGATTTTCCGAGAGGTCGCGCGGCTCCCTTATCTTGAGCGATCGCGCGGTCTCCAGGAATGATTTACTTTTCCCGCGCTTTGGTCGGATGGCCTCAATGGTGATGCGCACGCGTGTGTTTGGCTTGAGGGTAAGCGGGTCTTTGGTGCGAAGGACTTTTCCATCAAATATTGCTTCCACGGTCTGCAACATGGTATCCCTTTTCACAGTGTAAATGCCGTGAGCTTCTTTTACTTGCTTAGTCATATTCATCTCCGCCATTATTTTACATGCGAACCAGCCAGTTTACAAGCCTCCACCGTCTTGCGGAACGTTTTATCTAGCCCGCCGGCCTGGTAGCCGCGCGCCTGCTTGACGGTTCCGGGTCGAGGAATGTCTCTGCGGTTTGTAAGGGCGCGAAGTAGCGTAAGTTGAGTCTGCCTTCCTCGCCCTGCAATTGTTGGGAAAGACAAGACTTCCGAAGTCTGAGAGACTTCGGAAGCCTGCGAACGAGGATGCTTACAAGCCACTGGTCACAAATCAGGATCAGCCCGAGTGACACGTAAGTCCTGTTATTTATTTTTCAACGCCGGTGATAACGATGCCCTGGATGAAGTAGCGTTGGGCGAATATGAACAGGATTATGGGCAGAGCCAACGCCATCAGCGCGCCAGCCTGGACCAGTTCTGGTCTGGAGCCGTAGATGCCTATGAAATATTGGAGCGCCACAGAGATGGGGTAAAGCTGGCTGTTGGGCTTGAGGTAAATCAAAGGGCCAAAGAAATCATTCCATGCAAAAACAATGTGGAAGACGGTGATGGCCATAATCACCGGCTTGGACTGGGGCAGAATGACCGACCATAGGACGCGGAACGGGCCGGCGCCATCCATCTCCGCGGCTTCATCCAGTTCGTGCGGCAGGATCAAGAAATATTGTCGCAGCAGGAACACGTTGTATGCATTGGCAAAGAAATGAGGGAGAATCAGTGGCCACCAGGTGCCTACCAGATGAATCTTCACGAAGAAGGTATAGAGTGGAATGACGGTTACTGCAGCGGGGAGGAAGATGGTGGAAATCAACACGATAAACAGGAAGTCGCGTCCGGGGAATCTAAAGCGGGCAAAACCGTATGCCACCAGCGTGCAGGAAATGAGCGTGCCGATCCAGGTGGTGACTGCGTAGAAGGTGGTATTCCACAGCAGGCGCGGGTAGTTGATCGAATACCAGACTTCCACATAATTCGACCATGTGGGAGAGAATGTAAAGTAGCGGGGAGTAGCGCGCCAGGATAAGACGCACGTGAATTCTCCCACGGCGAGATTCTGCGGGTCGACAAACACGCTTTGCTTCAGACCTTTTTTGACAAGCGCCAGGGCTTTTATAGATTTGTCATCCGGACTATAGCCATCACATGTCTTTACCGGCACTTTGTACAGGTCCGCCTGGGCGCCATTGTACTGAATGCTTACCGGCGCAGCCGGCCAGATCGGCCCGCCCAGGATGGCTCTCTGGCCTTGTGTCTTGAGCGAGGTGGTGGCCATGAAGACGAAAGGCGAGAGAAAGAGCGCCAGGAGGACTATGGTAAAGCCCGTGATAATGATGATGCTTAACACCCTGCGGAGTTGGTGCGCTTTATATGATTTCATTTTGACTCATGCCTCCTGATTAGCGGGTCTCGGCGGCATAATAGACCCAGTATTTGGCGGTTGCAAAGAGGATCATGGTGGCCAGCAATATCGCCACAAACAATCCAACTGCCATCGTCGAGCCATACGACATATTCATGAAGGTTAAAAAGGTCCTCACCAAGTACACATTGTAGAACATCGTGGTGCCGCCCGGGCTTCCATTTCCGTTATTAAGCACGAAGGGTATCAGGTAATACTGGAACAGACCTACCATTCCAAGGATCAGATTATAAAAGATGACCGGAGAAATCATCGGGAAGGTTACATTCACGAAGGACTGCCAACTATTGGCCCCGTCCACTCTGGCGGCGTCATAAAGTTCTGTTGGCACTCCTTGAAGGCCGGCCAGGGTGATCAACATGGCAGTGCCGAGACCCCATAGACCGATAATGACATAAGCTGGGTAGACCCAGGTGGTGCTATTGGTCCAACCGGGCGTGAAGGCTTTCGGCACGCCCAGCGACATAAGCGCGCGGTTGATCCAGCCGGTTTCGGAATTGAGCATACCGTTCCAAATAAAGACTCCGGCGACGAGGGGAACAATAGTGGGCAAATAAAACAAAGTACGGGCCATTGTTTGCCCTTTGAGATTCTTGTTGTTCATCAGGAGTGCCACTGCCAGCGGCACAAGGATGCCGATCGGCAGAGCGATCAACCCAAATTTAAGCGTGATCAACCAGGAGCCAGGATTGCCGGTGGTGCTGCTCCAGATCTGAGGATCTTTGAAGTACTGGATGTAATTACTGAGCCCCACAAATTTTAAAGGGTTCGTAATGCCCTCGGTGATTTTCAGATTGGCGAAGCTGAAAATGAACGTGGCAACGAGCGGAATGAGGGTAAATACCATAAAACCGAACAACCAAGGGGAGAGAAAACCAAGCCCCACCCACATTTCACGCCGCGCCCTCGGCGTCATCTTGCGGAGAGAACCAATGGAGGGCAGCTTGGGAAGGTGTCTTAATTGCTCAAACATGAGGCACTCCTTATTCGGTATGTTAGGCGGGTCAGCCATTGGCTGACCCGCCTAAGGTATACAACTGCAAATTACTTGTTGAAGATGACCGTCAGGTCGTCCTGCAGTTTTTGGAATTCGGTGTTAAAGTCCAAACCAGGTGAAGTGTTCAGCAGGTTGATGAAGGTTCCGATGCGGGCAGAGTCTTCGGTGTTGTTACCCGGCATCCAGCCTTCAGCACTCGGGCGGTCAGGATATTTCGTGCCGGCCTTGAAGACAGCCCAGCTCTCTGGGGTGACGTCCGGATATTGCAACGCTTTCGCAGCGAAGAAGGCGTCAATCTTGGAGGTAAGGGCGGGCACAGCACCCATGGCGGTCAGCATCCTATCGCCACCGGAGGTGATCCAGTAAGCCAGAACCTTGAAGGCTGCATCCGGATTCTTGGTGCCTTTCCAGATGCGGAAGGTGTCGGCATCCACACGGCCGTGTACCTTGCCGTCTATCACGCCGTCATTATTGCCCATCGGTTGAATACCAACTTGCCACTCAACACCTGCATTGACCAGGTCGGCCAAGCAGCAGGTGTACCAGGTCTGGGTCAGGCCCATGGCGGCCTTGCCGCTGTTGAAGACGTTGCCGGCGCCAAATTCGGTGGAGCTGGCCAGCGGGCCGTTGGCGATGAAGGGCTGAGGACCCCACATGCCATCATAGTACCATTGCCAGGCTTTCTTCCAGCTCTCGGGGATGGCGGCTGTGTATGCGCCCGGGGTGCCGGCGTAGATCGAGCTGGCGCCGCCGTAGAAGGTGGCGATGGATTGGCCACTCTGCCACTGCGCGTTATAACCAACCTGCACGATCTGGGTGGCGTCGAAGCCAGCTTCAGTGGAGTTCTTGCCGTTTATGTCGATGGTGAGCAGTTTGGCAACCTTCGTGACGGTGTCCCAGTTCCAGTCAACCTGGACGCCATCGAGCGTGTACTTATCGCCGTACTTCGAGGGTGGGTAGGCAAGGCCGACTTCGTCGAACATGGCGGGAATGTAGAATATACCACCAGGGAAAATACCGAAGGGCAGGCCAACCTGTTCGCCCTCAACCTGGTAGAACGAAACCAGCGCCGGATCCCAGATGGATGTGTCAAAATTATTGGACGCGATTAAGGGAGCAAGGTCAAGCCACTGGCCGTAGAATTCATTCGAGCCAGCCCAACCTACAGGACCAACGATATCGGGGCCATTGCCAGCAGCCATCTCGGTCGCCAGTGTATCGCGACCGGCGCCATGGGGCACGACTTCGAGAATCATTTGGATCGCGTCCTGGGAAGCGTTGAAGTCTGCCGCGATGGCTTCCTCGACGGCGATCTCCGCGGGAGAAGTACCTCCGCCCAGACCAACGAATACGCGCACGCAGGTCTTGCCAGCTTGGCAGCTAGCGACCGGGTAGGGGGTCGGAGTCGGGGGTACCGCGGGTTCAGTCGCGGGGGCTTCAGTCGCGGGGGCTTCAGTCGCGGGGGCGGCAGTCGCAGGGGCGGCAGTCGCAGGAGCGGCGGTCGCAGGAGCGGCAGTTGGGGTAGCGCCGCAGGCTGCCAAGACCATGCTGGCAGCCATCAGGAGAGCGGTCAAAACGTACAGTTGCTTTTTCATTTGTTTCTTCTCCTCAAATTTTTGGTTGGTAGAAGATCGAATAGAATGGGTTTGTTAGGATGCGTAATTATCTTCTCTTGGGCAGTCACCTCCTTTCAAAGCTGACGAGCAAATTGATTTTGCCATTTCTCCGGGCGTATTAGAAGTGCTCGTAGATGAATGGTTTGTCATGGTTGGGTGCTATTGGGATAGACACAAGTTACTATCATTCTATTGGTTAAAATTGGCCGGGACATGCAGAATTGTGCTCAAAACTAGCACATTCGTAATAAATTTGTGGGACGGAACTGATATGCTGGGCGCCGTCATAAAGGCGTTTTTTGCCATTGCAAGCAACCCTCAGCATTGGGATCGCTTGCAATAACCGCCATGCGCTGACGAACTGGGGCTTTGGAAATAGCGCTATGCCCCCACTGTCATACAGCTCTGGTGGGACTGCATCTTTATTCGGAATAATGGTCAATATGCCGAAGACGATTGCCGACTCCCCCTTGCAGAATAGACCTGCGCTCCTTCGCCAGATCTTCCGGCCGATCAAACAAGGCGCGCTTGCCGTCGGGCGTGCAAAACTCTCCAACCGCGCGGAGGCGGGTTGGAGCATTCGCGAATAATCGCCAGTAAACGGCGACTTGTGAAAGGCTTTGGGGCGCTATTCGGCCTGGAAGCGGAAAGTGCTGATAGAATGCGCCGGGCTTTCGGCCAATGCGGCCTGGTCATTGTATTTGAGCGCAAAGTTAAAAGGCTTTTTGGTGCGGTTCATGACCACCACTGCAATTTGCCCCTCCAGGTTAAGGAAAGCCGTTGTTTCCAGTTCGTCCAGCGTGGAGGCGCTGATAATTCGTTGCGCACCGGGGCGGACAAAGCGCGTTACTTGACCAAGGTAGTAGTAGGAGCTGTGATAGTGCAGCGTACCCTTTTGAAAGTCAGCCATAATGGGGGCGCTGCAGTAGTTGCCCCTATGATTCGGGCCGCCGCGTTGGTCTAGCAGGAGGTTCCAATCCACCCAAGCTGTCGTCCAGTGGTTTAAGTCCTGAAACATGGAGTGTCCGTAGCGTTCGCCAACTTCCCATTCGTCGTAGTGCGGCCCGCCTTCCTGGCTGCCTTCGGAAAATAACAATTGCTTATCGGGGTAGGCATCGTGGGTTAACTGTACATTTTCAAAGTGGTCGCCCACATACCAATGGAAGGCCGCGCCCCAGACATAGCGCGCCGCCGCCGGGTCATCGTAGACCACCTTGGCGCGTTCGTACAGCAGGTTGCGATTGTGGTCCCAAATCATTAATTTGATGCGGCTCAACAGACCGGCTTTCTCTAACGTTGGGCCGAGATGGTCGCGCACAAAATCACGCTCTTCCTCGCCGGTGTAAATGCACGAATCCCACTCCTGCTCCGCCAGCGGCTCGTTCTGCACGGTTAATCCCCAGATGGGCAGGCCTTCCCGTTCGTACTCCTGCACATAGCGGACATAGTAGCGCGCCCACGCATCGCGGTATTCCGGCTTGAGCTTGCCGCCGTGATTCATCTGACCGTTGGTCTTCATCCACGCCGGCGGACTCCACGGCGAAGCAAGCAACTTGAGCGGTTGGCCGGCCACACGTGCCGCTTCCTTGATCATCGGGATTAATTGGCGGCGATCGTGCTCGATGGAAAAGTGCTTAAGCTCCACATCGCCCGGCACCTCCGTGTAGGCATAATTGCCGAGCGCAAAATCGCAGCTATTGATGTGAGTGCGGCAGAGGGTATACCCATTGCCGGCGGGCAGGTCAAAATACGCCTTGAGTATCTCCGCCCGCATTTCCGGACTCATCTTATAGAATGTATCCGCCGCCGCATCGGTGAAAGCGCCGCCGAAACCCTCGATGGTCTGGAAGCGCCGTCGGGGGTCCACCAGTATAGAGGGCACATCCGGTATCTGCTTCTGAAAAGTCAAAGGATCTTTTTCGGTCAGGCGATCGGCTGTGCTCTTGGCAGTTCGGAAGACTTGGATAGTTGCAGACATGGAGAATTTTCACTTCCTAAAAAGTAGACACTGCTCACATTAGGCTCAAAGTCAGTTTGACGCTTCGTCCCCCACTCATCGTGGAAAGCCCTTTCACTGTGCTCAAGGGCGCCTCGCCAAGCACAACAGAATGGGAGTGGAGAGACAGGGCAGATTTTTGAGTGAGGGATGGGAAAAAATTGTTTACGTACAGTATAGAGGAGACACCTCTAAATCTGCATGGAGAATTGTGTCCGGCATTAGCACGGCGGTGACCAAGCCCGCTGGTTAATGCGAGAGCCGATAGGCAAGCGGTGAAACGCCCACTTCCTGCCGGAAAACACGGCTGAAGTAATTGCTGTCGGAGAAGCCGACCCCCAAGGCGATTTCAGTGATGGTCTTATCGCCGGTAGCCAGCAATTGCTTGGCTTGCTGAATGCGATAACGAGTAAGGTAGTGGATAAGCGACAAACCGGTCTCCTGGTTGAAAGAGCGTGAGAGGTAGCCTTCGCTGACACTGACATAATGCGCAATATCTTCGCGCGCCATTGGTTCGGCGTAGTTTTCGTGGATGTAGACCATCGCTTTGCGGGTGAGGCGCTGCACCTCGCTACTGAGCTTTTGCCGATGCGCCAGGGCGTCTTTAATGTGCGCCAATGTTTCGGTGGAAGTAAATATACCTTTGCGCAAAACGGCCGCGACACTCCGGTTAAGGCGCGCCATTTCTTCTTCGGTTAGTGTCCGGGCGCTTAATACAATTACCGGAATCCGGCGCGCCGTTTCCATCTTTTGCATTGCTTCTAGCACGCCAAATCCATCAAGATCCGGCATCATCAAATCCAGTAAAACCAAATCCGGCCGGCCGGTTTGGAGCAGACTTAGCGCTTCCTTGCCGCTGGCAGCCAACAAAATCTGATACTGCGGGAATTGGGTGCGTACGATTTGCGCATGCATATCCAACACGCCGGGGTCGTCATCCACGATTAATATGGTTTTGCTGCTGGTGGCCGTATCACCGACCGCAGCACTGCTCTCGGCCCACCCCACGCGCCAAAGAGCTTGCGCCAGTTCTGGCGCGCCGATCGGTTTGGTCAGATAGTCCAATTCCAATATGGCGCCGCTGTTCTGCTCTGCTTCCAGCATATAAAAGAGTACGGTAGTATCACAAGTGGCCGGATGAGCCTTCAGGGCGCGCATTGCATCCCAGCCACGCTCGGGGGTCTTGTGGACATCCAATACCACCGCCGCCGGGGGCGTCTGTGTGGCGCGCTCCAGCCACTGGCCATTTTCATCCCAATATAGGACTTCGGCTTTAAAGCCCTGTTGTTCGAGATATTGGTTTAGTGGCTGCGCGTTTTCGGGCTGCGTGGTGATAATCCAAACGGCGGCGGCGGCTTCCCCTGGCAATGACGCCGCTTGTAACGTGGGCAGCGTAAAGAAGAAAGTCGCCCCCTCTCCCTCCATGCCGAAGGAGCGCACACCGATTTCGCCGCCGTGCATTTCCACCAACCGTTTGCAAATCGCCAGCCCTAGCCCCAGGCCTCCATATCCCCGCGCAGTGGTCCGGTCGGACTGGCGAAACTCGTCAAAGATGACGCTTTGCTCTGTTGGCAGAATTCCCAGGCCGGTATCGACGACGGAAATGGTGATCAACTCCTTGCCGGGCGTTACTTGCAAGCTAACTTCGCCTTTTTCGGTGAACTTGACGGCGTTGTTAATTAAGTTCAGGACTACCTGCCGAAGCCGGGTGCGGTCGCCCCATACCAGCGGCAGGTCGGCCGGTATTTGCACTTGCCAGCCCAACCCTTTCTCGCGCGCCAGTTGTTCGCCCACAACCACAATCGCCTCTAGCATCCTGGCCAGGTCTAGCGGCTCGCATGCCAGTTTAAGTTTCCCCATCTCGTCGCGCGCTAGGTCTAATACGTCGCGAATCAGGCCGTCGAGGTGCTGCGCGGTAAGATGCACCCGTTCCAGATTCTCGCGATTGAGCGGCTTTTGGCCGTCTGCGTCCCACAGCATCAATTCGCTCAGGCCCGTGATTAGGTTTAGTGGCGTGCGCAGCTCATGGCTGACCATGGAAAGGAAACGGCTTTTGAGACGGTTGGCTTCTTCAGCCAGCCGCTGCCCTTCGGTGGCTTGGCGGTACAATTGCGTCGTTTTCGTCAGCAAGTGGTCGCGCTCATCAAACAACAGGGCACCCTTCACTGAACTACCCAATTGGCTCCGCAACGCTTCGTAAATAGCGCCGTCATGCGGGCCCACTTCGAACAGCACAAACCCGATTTCTTCTCTTTGAAACTCCAGCGCCTCAAGCACCAGCGTGCGCCGCCGTTCGCCCCACAGGTCAGCCGGCAACAACTGAGCGGTGGGATAGCGCCGCTCGCCATGCGCAGCATCCAAAATCACCCGCTGCCCTTCACTACAGGCCAGCATCAACTGCACCCACTCCGCCGGCCGGTTCGTCCCCTCGTATAATGCCACATAACAGCTCTCAATCCCCAATTGTTTCAGGTCACGCGCCAGAATATCCATCAGGTTGTCCAGATGAAAAGTGACCGCCATTGCTTGGCCGATGGCACGCAACACAGCCATCTGATTATTTTGTAGTACTCGCTTCTGCATTTGCTGTTGCAGGACCAGTTCGTTCAAAAATACCCGCGCCCGATGCCAAAGATTCTCCGCCTGTGCCAGCAATACTAGCTGCCCGGCCAGGGCGCGGCAGCTCTCGCGCCGCAGAGCCGAAAGCGTATCTTGCAATTCAGTTACTGATAGCTGCCGCTCCATCAGGCGTCGCGAAGTCAAGTCAATCGCCGTCAGGAAAGCTTCCCCATTATCCTGCTTTTCCAGGCCAATGATCAGCGCTTTCAACCATTCTTTTGCTGTGCGTGAGAAAGCCGCCGCATCCCGCAGCGCCGTCGTGCGCTGCACTTCGGCCAGTAAGATCTCCTGCCGTGCCTCCAACAGTGGGCCAGCCTGAGCCGTCTTCACGTCATCGGCGGCTTTTTCGCCGATCGTAAGCTGCAAGCCTTCATCGACGCGCAATACCGCTTCAGACAAGCAGCCGCACGACCGGCGTACCAGCGGCGTCGTCGGCAGGATCAATTCTTGTGGCACGCTTTTGCCCTGATATTGCGCCACCAGCGCTTCCAATGCCAACCGGCCCATCTGGTGCAGCGGCTGACGAACGGTCGTCAGCGGCGGCGTAGTGGTTCGCGCCTCAATCGCGTCGTCGAAACCACTCACCGCTACATCGTAGGGTACGCGCAAACCGCGCGATTGCAATTCGTCCATCGCTGCCAGGGCCATATTGTCGTTAGCCGCTACCAGTGCCTCGAACTGCATCCCGCGTTCATCCAGCAAGGTCCGCACGCCTTCCTGCCCCCCCGGCGGCGACCAGTCATACGGTTGATGGATCAGGTCGGGGTCCACTGCCAGGCCGTGCGCTTGGAGTTCATCCACATACGCCTGGAAGCGCGCATCGGCGTCTGGATTATTGGCTGGCCCTTTGATGAAAGCCAACCGACGGCAACCGTGTGTTTCAATCAAGTGCCTCACGGCCGCACGCATGCCACCGTAGTTGTCTACCAGGATCGTAGTGACGACGTCTTCCATCGGAAAACCGATGTTGACTACTGGCACTGGGCCGAACACTTCGCGATGCAGGCGAGGGAAGGTGGGGTTCACCAGCACCAACCCGTCTAGCGTAGACGGCTGTATCTGCCAATAAAGCGAGCGGTTGCGCTGGAGATCATAAATATTGATATCGCCGAACCCCACCAGGTTTACGTCCAACGCCTCGGCCGCCTCCACCGCTCCCCACCACATCGGACCGCTATAGGGATTGGTAAGGCCCCAATTGACTACGAATCCAAAAGTGGGCCGCGTGCGATGGGAGTTCCCACTCGGTTTGCTGTTTTTAGGCACGTTAGTTTGTGCCGGCATTATTCCCTGCCTCCGTTTTCGACGTGACATTTTTCGCACACCTGATTATGAGCCGAGAATTGGCAGAATACAAATGTTTTTGGTGTGGCGATTATACTCTACACGGTCGAGACATAGACTTTTTCAACCGGCCGCCACGCCAAGCAGCCAGTTTGACCAACTGGGCTGCCGGAGTTTTCGGTTAAAGAACCGTCTTGTTTTTTCTTAATGCTTCTCTTTTGGAATCGGGCTGATCACATGCGAACCAACCAGTTTACAAGCCTCCACCGTATTGCGGAACGCCTCGTCCAAGATGCCAGGCTCGTAGCCAAGCGCCTTCTGCGATGGTATCGGGTCAAGAAATGTTTCCGGTGCTATATTCATGACGGCTCTGCTCTTGGTGGTTGTGGCGTTCGCACACTTACTTTACCACTTCGAGCAGGGCTTTTTTCAGCCATCAGACTTGTGGGTAATCACCATTCACTTTTTGGTTGACAAAAGGAAGTCAATCTTGCTATAATAAAACCTGTGTCCAATAACAATCTCACTGACACACACCAATCACTTCAAGCTGCCTAAATATCCAGGAAGCGAGCCATGGAAATTCATATCCCCTATGGCAGCCAGATGATCGTGTTTCAAGTGCCCGGGGCCAACCTGACCGGTATCTACCAGCCGCTCGAGACACCGGGGTGTGATGACCCGGAGGCTGAGATTCGCCGCGCCCTGGCCTACCCGCTCGACCTTCCCCCACTGAACCTGATCGCCAAAGCCAACGAAAAAGTGGTCATCTTGGTGGACGACCACACCCGCACCACGCCCACCGACCTGGCGCTGGCCGCGCTGTTAGAGCAGCTCGACCAGGCTGGCGTGCGCAACGAGGATGTGACCATCCTGGTTACCCACGGCACGCACCGCTTGAGCACCGAAGCCGAATTACGGCGCAAGGTGGGCGAGGCGATCTACGCCAGCTACCGCATCGAGCAGCACCGCTGCGACGACCAGGCCAACCAGGTGTATATGGGCATCACCCGGCGCGGCACACCGGTATGGGTCAACCGGCTGGCGGTGGAGGCGGACCGCTTAATTGGCATCGGTCACGTCGGCCCCAGCCCCTACGCCGGCTATTCGGGCGGGCGCAAGCTGATCGTGCCGGGCGTGGCCGCGCTGGATACCATCAACGCTAGCCACACCCACGTGGTGTTGGGCTTCCGCCAGTTTGGGCGGGTGGACGTGCCCTGCCGGCAGGATCTCGAAGAGGCGGGCGCGCTGGTGAAGATGGACCTGGTGCTGGACGTGGTGCTCTCCCAGGGCGAGCGCATCGTGCGTGCCTTTGCCGGGACACCGGAACGAGTGTTTCGCGAGGCCGTCGTGCTGGCGAAGCAGGTAAATGAAGTGACCTGCCCGGTGCAGGTGGATTTCGCCGTGACATCCGCCGCGCCCTACGATATCGACCTGTACCAGGCGGTGCGGGCGGTCGAATACGCCGACGCCCTGGTGCGCGAGGGGGGCAGCATCCTGTTGGTCGCCGCCTGCCCCGACGGGGTGGGGGGAGAGGAATTCTACCGCCTGATGGCCGACCGTTCCAAGCGGCCGGAAGATTACCTGCGCGACGTGACACGGCGCAGCGGCAAAGTGACTTTCAGTGTGCTGGGATACGCCTTGGCGCGCATCAAAGCGGAGAAGCGCCTGTATATGATGACAGATGGCATCCCACCGGCCGAACTGGAGGCGATGGGCTTCAGCCAACCAGCCTCGCTGCAAGCCGGCGTGGATGAGCTGCTGCGCCAGTATGGACCCCAGGCGCAGGCGGCGGTTTTTCCGCAGGGATCGGCGACGATTCCTGTGCTCCAGGAAGAGTCCACCTAAGGGATTACCGGGCCTCGGGAAGGGGGCTCGTTTCATCCAAGCAGCCCAGGGCCTTTCGCCCGGACGGAAGCAACGTCCCAAGGAGGCCTGGCTGCGTAATCTAATCGAAGGAGGTTTTTTACCATGTCTCAACAGACCGAGAAAGTTAGTTCCAGGAAGACGACCGGCCGGATCGGCGGAGCATCCATCGCCTGGGTCACGCTGTTTGGAGCGTTGATCGGCGTGACTTCGCTGATCCCTATCTTCCCCTATGTCGGTGGTGGGGGCTACGTGCCCCTGGCGACCCCGTTTGCAGCGATCGCCCCCCTGCTGCTAGGACCGATCGGTGGGATTGTCGCTGCAATTATCGGGGGGGTCATCGGCATGTTTATCGCTCCCGCCGCTTACCCACTGCAATTAGTGGACGTGATCATCGGCGCGGCCTCGCCCGCCATCCTGGTTGCCTTGATGATCAAAAATAAAAGCCTGTGGAAGATCAACGCGCCGTTGTTCATTGTCATAGGCATCCTCGGCTGGTTGGTGCCCTTCTACCTGCCGGGCGCAAGCGGTGGTTTTGGCAAAGTGCCTGAACCGCTCTATTTCATCCTGGCTGCGCTGTACTGGATTCCTTCGACAATCATCGCCATCACTCCACTCGGTACCCGGTTGATGCCGCAATGGATCGTTTCCAAAAAGCGCACCCAACGCTATTTGGGCATTTTCCTGGTGATCCTGGTCGCCATGCTGATTTGGTGGATCCCCTGGACACGCCCCTACTGGTACCTGTATAACTTCTCCTCCGAGCTGGGTGTAGCCACCCACCTGGCCTACTCCTGGTGGGTTGTGGCGCTGTCGGCCATCACCGCGGTGATCACCATCCCGATCATCGAGGCGCTGGAGCGCAGCGGCCTGCCCAAGATCGAAGGCTCCATCTGGTAATCCGATTGTCCGAGCCCCCTTCCCCACACCGGCGGCGAAATGCATTCATGGTTGCCGCAAATTGAAGCAGAGAATTAATCTATGGATGAAAACGAAATCCTCTCCCTGCAAGACGTGACCTTCACCTACGAAGGCGAGGTAGTTGCGCTGCAGAACCTCAACCTGACCGCCCGGCGGGGGGAGTTCGTGGTCGTGCTGGGCGCCAATGGGGCGGGCAAGTCGACGCTGTGCTACCTGCTGAGCGGCATCGCCCCGCACATCTACGGCGGGCACCGGCGGGGGATCGTCTCGGTGGCCGGCATCGACCCGTGGGACGTACCGCTGTACGTCACCTCGCAAGTCTGCGGCGCACTGATGCAGGACCCGGAAGTGCAGTTGTTCATGCCCACCATTCGCACCGAGCTGGCCTTCGGGCCCTCCAACCTGGGCGTACCCCGCGAGGAGATTCTGCGCCGCTCGCAGGCCGCCCTATCCCTGGTGCGGATGGATGGACTGGAAGAGCGCAACCCGCGCGATCTTTCGGGCGGGCAGAAGCAGCGCGCCGCCCTGGCCAGCGTGCTTACCATGCAGCCGCGCGTGCTGGTGCTGGACGAACCGACTTCGCAGCTTGACCCGGCCGGACGCTGGGAGGTGGGCGAAGCGATTGAGCGGCTGAAGCGCAGCGGTGATCTGACCATCGTAATGACCACCCATGAGACCGAAGAGATCCTACACCTGGCTGACCAGGTGATGGTGCTGGAGCGGGGTGAGACGGCGCTGCAGGGCACCCCGGCAGAAGTCTTCTCGCAAACCGCCCGCCTGGAGCAAGCCGGCGTCAAGACCCCGGCGCTGATCCTGTTCCAATCCAGGGTGTTTGGCGGCAGAACGACCGGTAAAAATGCGGGCGAGCGCAAAATCACCCTGACTGTGGATGAAGTGGCCCAGCGGGTGGAATCAGCGGTGCAGGCAGGAGAACTAAAGGTACGGCAAACCATCCCTGCGTCCCCTATCCCCCACCCTGCGGAGGGGAATAGCGGAACAGAGAAAAATGGGCACACGATCCTGCTCGAAGCGCGTGGGATCAGCGTGCAGTACCCTGGCCCGCCGGCTGTAACCGCCCTGAAAGACGTGTCGGTGCAGGTAAGCCAGGGCGAGATCGTCGGCATCGTGGGACAGAACGGCTCGGGCAAGAGCACACTGGTCAAGTGCTTTGTCAACCTGCTGCGCCCGTCGAAAGGCGAGGTATTCTTCAACGGGGAAAGCATCCGTAAAATTCCGGTGGGCGAGATGTCCCGGCGGGTGGGTCTGGTGCTGCAAAACCCCGATTACCAGCTTTTCACAGCCTCGTGCCTGGACGAAGTGCGCTTCGGGCTGCGCAACGTGGGCGTGGCCGAAGAGGAGATCCAGCCGCGGGCCGAGCAGGCGCTGCGCCGGGTGGGGTTGAGCGAAGTGGCTGACCTGTTCCCCTTCCGCCTGTCCTTCGGCGACCGGCGCAAGCTGGCGGTGGCTGCCACCCTGGCGCTCGAACCCCAGGTGTTGATCCTGGACGAGCCGACCACGGCGCAGGATCACCGTGGGCGCTACCAGCTCGCCGACCTGGCAAAACGTTTCCACGACGAGCAGGGCGGAACGGTGCTGATGATCACTCACGACGTGGACCTGATCGCCCACTACGCCAACCGCTTGATCGTGCTGTACAATGGCCAGGTGCTGCTGGATGGCCCCACCGCTGAGGTATTCACGCAGGTGGAGGAGCTGCGGCGCAGCTTTGTCGTGCCGCCCGTGGCCACGCAATTGGCGATGAAGCTGGCCCCGCTGGGCGTACCGCCGGATATCATGACCCTGGATCAGTTATATGCTGTTCTGGGTTCATAACCGACCTGGGATAGGAATTTATCCGCAAATTGCTTGCTAATCTACGCGAGTATGGATCAATAAAAAGAAACTCCCATGCGCGCACCCGTCTTCCGCTATACCCACCTTGACACACCCATCCACCGCCTGCACCCGCTGGTAAAGTTTTTATACGTGATGCTGACCCTGGTGCTGGTGATGTACCCGATCCGAATCACCGATATCCCCATCCTGCTGATCTGGCTGGGGTTTTCGGCTGTGCTATGGATCATCGCCCGCATCGAGCTGCGGCGCTTTACCACCCTGATGAAAATCCTGGTCGGCACCTTCATCTTTCTGCTGCTGATCCAGGGCTTCACCTACCGCGGCGGCCACACCCCGCTGATCACCTTCGGCCACCTGCGCCTGTGGGAGGCCGACCTGGGGGTGATCACCCGCGAAGGGGTGGTTTTCGGGCTGGTGCTGTGCGTGCGCATCTTGGTGGCCACTTCATCGCTGCCGCTGTTCGTGATGACCACCCCGACCTCGGGCATCATGACCGCCATGGGCAAGCTGCGCATCCCGCAGACCGCCACGTTCATGTTCGTCAGCGCGTTATCGTTCACCACCCTGCTGTTCGAAATGTGGGGCTCGATCGTCGACGCGCAAAAACTGCGCGCCTTCGACATCGACTCGATGAACGTGATCAAACGCGCCTTCAAGGCCTACATCCCGATCCTGACGCCGTTAATCCTGCTGCTGTTCCGCAAGGCGAATGACTTCCAGATCGCCATGGAGACCAAGGGCTTCGGCGCCCCGATTAAGCCCACCGAGATCGAAGTGCTCACTGCTCGCCCGGCTGACTATGCCTGGCTGGCGTTCATCATCGCCGTGTTCGCGACCTGCACGGTATTAAAATTTGGAGGATAAACCTTTGAAACCCGACCGCCCCACTTTCGAATATTTAATCACTCATCGTGAAGACCTGCTGGCGCCGCCTCTGGCGCAAGACTGGCCCAACCTGCCCATCGAGCGGGCGGAGGGCGCCTACCTGTACGACTGCTACGGCAAACGCTACCTGGACTGGCTTTCCGGCTTCGGCGCCTGCAACCTGGGACATAACCACCCGCGGGTGGTGGCCGCTGCCCAGGCGCAAATGGAGCGCATGGTGCACGCGCCGGTGGGCGTTTCGACCCCCGAATCGACGCTGCGCCTGGCCTGGGAACTGGGCAAGGTGATGCCCGGTGGGGCGGATATGTTCTTCTTCGGCAACAGCGGCAGCGAGGCGGTGGATGCCGCCATCAAGTTGGCGCGCTACGTGACCAAGCGACCAGGGATCATCGCCTTCATCGGCAGCTTTCACGGGCGCACGATGGGGGCGATCAGCGCCACCACTTCCAAGGTGCGCTACCGCAGTGGGATGAGCCCCTACTTGCCTGGCTTCTACTTCGCCCGTTTTCCCTACCCCTTCCGCTCGAAAGCGCCCAGCCCGGAAGAGTGCGCCCAGGAAGCGCTGGACGACATCGACCGGCTGTTCGAGCATGTCATCGCCCCGCAAGACGTGGCGGCCTTTCTGGTCGAGCCGGTGCAGGGCGAGGGCGGCTACGTCATCCCGCCGCCGGGCTGGCTGAACGAGCTGCGCCGCCTGGCCGACCAGAACGGTATCATGCTGATCCTGGACGAGGTGCAGACCGGTTTTGGGCGCACGGGCGAGTTGTTCGCCGCGCAGACTTTTGGGGTCGAACCAGACATCGTCTGCCTGGCCAAGGGCATCGCCAATGGTTTCCCCCTGGGGGCCACCGCAGCGCGGGCCGAGATCATGAAGGCCTGGGGCCCGGCCTCGCACGGCACCACCTTCGGCGGCAGCCCGGTGTCGTGCGCCGCGGCCCTGGAGACGCTACACGTGATCCAGGAAGAAAACCTGCTGGCTAACGCCCGTGCCCAGGGCGGCTATTTGCTGGAAGGGCTGAGATCTTTAAAGGGAAAGTCACCCATCGTGGGCGACGTGCGCGGTGTGGGGTTGATGCTGGCGGTCGAATTCGTGCAGCCGGGCGGCAAACAGCCCAACCCTACGGCGGCGGGCAATATCCTTAACCGCATGCTGGCCAACGGTATGCTGTGCTACCCCTGCGGTCACTGGGCGCAGACCATCCGCCTGATCCCAGCAATTAACGCGGATCAGGCGCAGGTCGAGGCGGGGTTGGAGATCTTCACCCAGGCGGTGTTGGCCGAGGGCGGGTGAGGGGCAGGCTAAGCCAGGCTTTTTCACCCCATCAAGCCGTCACCTTCACCGGCTCAACCAGCCGGAAGCCGAGCTGCCGCATCTGGCTCAGGCTGTCTTCGACTCCCCACATCTCGACGATCTTCCCATCCCGGAAGCGGGCAATAACCGATTTGCTGTTTTTAGGCACGTTAATGGGTGCCGGCACTTTTCCCTGCTTCCGGTTTCGAGGTGACATTTTTCGCACACCTGATTATGAGCCGAGAATTGGGAGAATACAAATTTTTTCGGTGTGGCGATTATACTCTACACAAGCAGGCCAGCCGGTTTGCAGGCCCCCACCGTCTTGCGAAACGCCTCGTCCAAGCTGCCAGGCTCGTAGCCAAGCGCCTTCTACGAGGCTTCGGGTCAAGAAATGTTTCCGCTGTCTGTAGAGGAATGAAATAGCGCAAGTTGAGTCCGCCTTCCTTGCCTTGCAATTGGTGGGAAAGCAATACCCCGATCATGCCCAACTGGATGACCCAGACCGACAGTGTCACTACGCGGACCTGCCGCTCGTCTGCCGTGGCGAGACGGGTCAACATCTCTGCCCAGATCAGATTCTCCTGGCCGATGGGATAGCCCTTGCCCGCTTCGCCGCGTTCGACCGCGCCGAAGATTGCCCGCCCGACCGTCCCAGCGGAGATGCGGGCGGTGCCGCCTTTCATGTAGTATAGGCTTTTGGATGAACGGATGTACTTTACGAGCGGCGTCCAGAGCGGCTTCCAGCCAGGTACGGGCAGCGCTTCGAAGATGTAGGGCAGTTCCAGCACACAGGTCTCCCGGCCGGGGATGGAGGTCAGGGCTTTCTCCTGTTCGACGCGGCTGCGGATGTAGGGATGCCGGTCGGCCAGTTTCAAATTTGGCCAGAGGCGGTCGAAGTGGACGAAGTACGAACCGAGCACCACGGCGCGCTTGACACCGGCCTGGACAGCCAATTGGAACAGCCGCTGGGGAGTCTCCACGTTGGCGCGGTGGAAGAACGGGTAGGCCGGTTTCCTGGGTGTGACGCGGTCGTCCACCCCGGCCGCGAAGACTAGGGCGCCTCTCGCCTTTGAGAAAGCCCTGGGGCAGCCTCAAGGATATTTGTTAGGTAGAAAACTCTTGGAGTATACTTAGGGTATCGAGGTTATTCCTTTTTTCACAATCACAGAAAGGAGCAAACGAAATGAAAATGAGATCCATCCTTCTTGTAAGTGTTCTCCTGGTGCTGGTCCTGTCCAGCCTGGCCTGCGGACTGGGCTCAACCGGGACAGTTACCACGCTCGAGCAGTGGGCGGCATCGGGCACGGCCAGTTCGGAGTTCGGTTCCAGCGATTGGACCGCCCAGCAGGCCACCGGCGCCCCGGACACGACCGAGTGCGGCGACCAGACGACTGCCTGGGCATCCGACGGTACAGACACGGTCGAATGGCTCAGCCTATCGTATGCCACGCCGGTCTACGCCACGAAGGTGGTGATCTACATCACCTACAACCCGTCCTATGTGACCCTGGTCGAACTGCAGGATACCAACGGGACCTATCACACTGTCTACACCGCCTCCCCGCAGACGATGAACTGCCCGTACCAGTTGACCATCAGCATCCCCAAGACCAGTTACCTGGTAAAGGGTGTGCGGGTCACTGTCGACCTGACCACGCTCAACTCCTGGAGCGAGATCGACGCCGTCCAGTTGGTCGGGACAGACAAATAGGCATCCCGATCCCTTTCAACGTTAATGCACTCATTGGCCGCCCCGCGGGGCGGCCAATTCGCGGGTCAGGACGGAACCGAGTCCGCGTGGTAAGCAGCCACCCTGTCCCCTGCCCCCATCGCCCTTTACCCCTGCGGGATACCCTTCACCCTTCGAGGTGCAGGCGGGCACACTCTCTTCGGGAGTAGGTCCCCCGAATCCTCCCTGTGGGGTATTTGGAGGAGGAGCGGCGAGGCGCACGGCCGCGGTTCCTATTGCGAAAGACTACATTCTGTGGATTGCACTGGCTGCGACCGCCTCCATCCTACTCCTTGCGGTAACCAGTAAAATCACACAGGAAGTGGCAGTCATCCCGTTTTTATGGGTGTTGCCGCTGACGATCTATCTGCTCACGTTCGTCCTGACCTTCTCCGGCGAACGCTGGTATTCCCGGCAAGTCTTTCTGCTGCTATTCTTTGCCGCCACGCTGCTGTCCGTTTGGGCACTGGGACGTTCCGATGCTCTCGGCATCCTGGAACAAATCGGGATTTATGCGCTGGTTTTATTTGCCGCCTGCATGGTATGTCATGGTGAACTCTATCGCCTGCGCCCGCATCCGGCCCACCTGGCATCCTTCTACCTGATGGTATCGATAGGCGGCGCGCTGGGTGGAGCGGTGATCAATTTTGTCGCGCCTTATGTCTTCAAGGGATTCTAGGAACTGCCGCTCGGCCTGGCACTGTGCTGGTTGGTCTTCCTGGTGGTGACTCTTGTCTCCAAGTCGTCATTTCTCAACCGCTGGGTGTTTATCGCCAATGCGGTTCTTCTGTTGAGTGCGGTCGTGATTGCAAGTGTGCGCTCCTGCCAACAGATCCGTGCCGACTTGATCAAAGATCTGTATATACAGCGGAATTTCTATGGTGTGTTACGCGTGCGATAACGCGATTTCTATGCTGTGATACCGATACATTTGGAATCGATTGGTCAATAAATTAAATCCTATCACCGTTATGCGCTGATACACGGGGTGACCGTTCACGGCTATCAATTCCATGACGAAACGCTTCGAGAACTCCCCACTTTATATTATGGCAAGACGAGCGGCGCTAGACTTGCCATTCTTAACCATCTGAACCGGGACAAAGGAATGCGTGTCGGCGTACTTGGATTGGGAGTTGGTACTCTGGCGGTGTATGGCCAACCTGGCGATGTGTACCGTTTTTATGAGATCAACCTTGCTGTCATCCGCCTGGCGGAAGGGGAAAACGGCTACTTTACTTACCTGTCCGACAGCCAGGCGAAGGTGGAAATTGCCCCTGGCGATGCCCGTCTCTCCCTGGAACAGGAGTTGGCTGCCGGTCAGCCGCAAAATTACGACGTGCTGTTGCTGGACGTGTTTTCAAGTGATTCTATCCCGGTGCATCTGCTGGATGCGGTATCTTTCCAGGTTTACTTGCAGCAACTCTCCCCCGAAGGAATCCTGGCTATCCACATCTCTAACCGTCGCCTTGACCTGGTACCTGTCGTGTGGACTCTGGCGGACCACTTTAGCCTCACCCGGGTCCTGATCAATGACCTTGGAGACGGGGTGATCACGTATCAATCAATGTGGATCCTGTTGGCGCGAAACCCGGCTTTGCTTACCAACCCGGCGATTGCCTTGCATGCCGAGCCCATGAACGGTTATGTCTCACACGTCTGCCTGTGGACGGATGATTACAACAACCTGTTCCAAATCTTGAAATAAAAAAGTCGGGCGCGTCGGGCGCCCGACTTGCTTAGACGATTTTATCGCTGGCTATGTCCAATGCCTTGACTTCTTCCGGCGTCAGCCGCCAACCGAGGGCACCGACGTTTTGTTCAGCCTGCGCGGCCGTCTTCGCGCCGGGAATGGGCAGGCCGCCCTTGCAGATCACCCAGTTCAGCGCCACCTGACCGGGGGTCTTCTCGCCGTGGCCTTTTCCGATTTCGGTCATCAGGGCGATTAGCGCAGGCAGTTCTTCCAGAATGGCGGCATACTTTCGTCCACGTGGACCAGGCGGGGACGTTTCAGACGTGTATTTGCCGGTCAGTAATCCCATTGCCAGGGGAGAATAGGCAATCAGGCGCACGCCCATTTCCTTGCACTGCTCCATTAAACCGCTCCTCTCGACCTTCCGTTCGAGCAGATGATATTCCACCTGGTTGGAAGCCAACGGGATACCATGTTTTTTCAAGATAGAATGCGCCTGCCGCATCTGGCGAAGGTTGTAATTCGAAACGCCCACGTTACGGGTAAGCCCAGCCTGGACAGCTAGAGCCAGCCCTTCCACGTATGTTCTGATTGGCACCACCGGGCTGGGCCAATTCAATTGGTACAGGTACACGCACTCCAGCCCGAGACGTTCCAGGCTACCGCGCAAGGCGTGTACGACACTATGTTTTGTCAAGCGGTAAGGGATGGGGAAGAACTTGGTCGCGACTATGACGGGTATCTCGGTATTCTTGATTAACTGTCCGAGCAGGCGTTCGGAATGCCCCGAGCCGTAGATTTCGGCAGTATCTATCAGATTCACGCCCGCCGCTAGCGAGATCCGGAAAGCCCCGGCAATGTCTTCATCGGTGTAACCATGTCCGTAATGCCAGAAGGTACGGTCACCCCAAGCCCAAGCCCCTAATCCCATTTCAGCATCATGCAAGAAAAGCGTCTCTTTGGCAGGTTGTTCGGGCATAGTTAGCTCCTTTGGCGAGAACCGGTGAGGATTTTATCACAAACGCTGGTCACCTCGCTGGAATCGGGTTACAATCGGTTCGACATCATTTCAGGAACGAAGTGGCCGCGAGCCCCAACCCCTCCCCCGGCCCCTCCCCATTTCTGACTGGGTTGCGTCAGAAATGGGGAGGGGTGCCCGAATGGGCGGGGAGGGGTGGGTCTGGCGCTCCCCGAGTTCCGGGAGGTTTGCATGAATCACACCCAGAACGGGGATCGAGAAGAATCTCCGACATCGCTGGATCAGCGACTAGGATTTCCCTTCGAAAATCTGCTCCTTTTGACGCGCGCTCTGACGCACCGCTCCTACATCAACGAACATCCCGAAGCGCTGGAAGATAATGAACGCCTGGAGTTCTTAGGAGACGCGGTTCTCGATTTTGTTGCTGGGGCTTGGTTGTATAATCATTTTCCCGAAATGGCTGAAGGTGAACTGACGCGCATGCGTTCGATCCTGGTGTGCACCGAGCAACTAGCCGAGTTCGCTCGCGCCCTGGACCTGGGACCAGCGATGCGCCTCGGACGCGGCGAAGACCAGGCCGGAGGTCGGCAGCGTGATGTGTTATTGTGTGCCACCTTCGAGGCGGTCATCGGGGCACTGTATCTTCAGAACGATATTATGGCTATCCAGCGTTTCATGCAACCCATGCTGGAGAACGTTAGCGAACAGTTCTTACTCCGCTCCGACCTGCAGGATCCGAAAAGTCGCCTCCAGGAATGGTCGCAGGGGCGGAAACTCGGTGTTCCACAGTACGTTACAGTTCGGACCAGCGGCCCAGACCACGAGCGGATATTTGAAGTCGAAGTGCAGATTAATGGCAAGATATACGGCCGCGGCACTGGGCACAGCAAGCAAGTCGCGACGCGCCATGCCGCTCAATCTGCCCTGGATGCCATCGAAAAGACCTGATCCCTGATTACCTAAATCCCCAATGCCTTTACGACTTAAATCTCTCGAACTGCACGGTTATAAAACCTTCGCCGCAAAAACCAACTTTGAATTTGCCGAAGGCATTACTGCTATTGTCGGGCCGAACGGTTCCGGCAAATCCAACCTCGCCGACGCCTTGCGTTGGGTGCTGGGTGAGCAGTCCTACAGCCTGTTGCGCGCCAAGAAGACCGAAGATATGATCTTCGGCGGATCCGAGCAGCGCCCGAGGGCCGGGATGGCTTCTGTTGGAGTGACATTCGACAACGCCGATGGCTGGTTGCCGGTGGATTTCACCGAAGTGGCCCTGGCCCGCCGCGCTTACCGGGATGGGCGCAATGAATATCTGCTCAACAGCCAGCATGTCCGCTTGAAAGATATTAATGAATTACTGGCTCAGTCGGGACTTTCTGAGCGTACCTATACCATCCTTGGGCAAGGCCTGGTGGACGCTTCCCTGGCCCTTAAAGCCGACGAACGCCGCCGCCTTTTCGAAGAGGCAGCCGGAATCGGCCTGTATCGCTCGCGGCGCGAAGAAGCCTTGCGCCGGTTGGAGACCACCCAACGCAACCTGGATCGCGTGCTCGACATCCTGGCCGAACTGGAACCGCTCTTGAAGAGCCTGGAACGCCAGGCGGCGCGCGCCCAGGAATTTGCTCAAGTGCAGGCTGACCTGCGCATGCTCCTGCTGGAGTGGTATGGCTTCCACTGGCACCGTGCCCAGCGTGACTTGAGCGAGGTTTTCGACCTTTCACGTACTCAGGAAGCCAAGCTAAACGAGGCGCGCCAGTCCTATCAGCAGATACGGCAGAACTTTGCTGCTTTCCGTGACCGGTTGAACGGTTTGCGGGCCCGGCTGAATTCCTGGCACCGCCAATCCGCACAATTGCACGAGAGCCGCGAGTCCACCAGCGGCGAGCTGGCTATGCTGGACGAGCGCCAGCGTGCCCTGTTGGACAATCGCCAGTCGGCCTTAAGCGAGCACTCTCGTTTATCCGAGGAACTGCGCGTTGCGCAAGAGCGCCTCGCGGAAACTGGAACCGAGGCAGCCCGCCTTCAAGCAGAGTATAACGAGGCGCAGGCACAGATGCGGATGGCGCAGGCTACTCTGGACGACCGCCAGACCCAGAAAATTCGCCTCGAAGCGGACCTCCAGTCTGCTCGCCAAAAATTGGACGAGTTTACCGCTCGCCGTGCCGGTCTGCAGGCCCGGTTGGACGAATTGGCCGCCCGCGCCGAGAGCCAGAAACAAAAGCTGGAGGTCGCCGCACAGGCCATCTCTTCCGTTGAGGTCGAGGCAGTGGAAGCCGCCCAGGAATTCAAGGAAGTGGCGATCGCTTGTCAAGAGGTGGAAACGGCCGTACAAAAAGCCGAAAGAGGTCTCCAGCTTGCGCACAATCGGCTGGCTGACCTTGAAGCGCAGGTCAAGGAAAAACAATCCGCGCGTGCCGGCTGGCAAGCCGAACAAGCCCGGCTCAAAGCCCAACTCGATGTGCTGGAGCAGGCCGAGCAGTCCCTGGCTGGATATGCGGACGGAGCGAAATTGCTCCTGGATGCTGCCCGCCAGTCGAAGTTGAGTGGGGCGCGCGGCGCCTTGTCTGCCGCGCTGGACATCCCGGCAGAGCTGGAAGTGGCAATTGCTGCCGCCCTTGGCGAATACACCGATGCAGTTTTGTTGGCGTCCGGCCGGGATGCTGAACAGGCCTTGACATTGCTTGATTCTGGTCAGTCTGGGCGGGCCTCGCTCCTGCCGTTGGACTGGCTCTCTCCTGCCACACCCCTGACGGCTAAAAAAGGTTCTAATTGCCTGGGTGTGGCCTCCGACTTGGTGAGCGCTCCGGCGGAGTTGCGCCCGGCGCTGGACCTTCTGCTTGGACAAGTACTCGTCGTCCGTGACCGGGCAGCCGCGCGGCGTGCCCTGGCGGGCCAGACCGGGAATGTCCGGGCGGTGACGCTGCGCGGCGAAGTGTTTTACGCCACCGGCCAGGTGCTGGCCGGCAAGCCGGCCAAAGTGGCCGCGCTGGGGCGTCCGCGCCAGCGGCGCGAGTTACAGGGCTCTCTGGCGGAAGCCGAGCGACAGGTCGCTGCCCTGGATTCTGATCTGCACAAACTTTCCGGTCAGGTGGAGACTGCCCGCGCTGAGGTCACGGACCGGGAGGCTGCTTTAAGCCGGGAGCACGTCGGGCTGGAATCGGCCCGGGAGGCCGAACGCCAGGCCCAGGTGCGGGAAGAGTCGGCGCGGCGGCAGCGCGATTGGGAGATGAGCCAGAAGTCGAGTCTCGAGATTGAGATTGCGCAGGCGGAGAAGGAACGCGAACAGACTGCCGCCACTTTATCTCAAAACGAAGAGGATACGGCGCAGGCCCAGGAAGCCCTATGGGCCCAGTCTGCGGTACTGGCTGTTCTCACCATAGAGGAGTTCCAAGAGCAGGTGTCATTCTGGTCAACTCGTTCGGCGGTGGCCGAGCGTGCCTTGAGTGATGCCCAGGCGCGGCGCACTGAGCGCGAGCAGATCACGGCCCATTTGCAAGGGCGACAAACCGACCTTGAGTCCCGCCTAGTGGAGGCTGATAAATCATTGGCGGGATTGGAAAGTGGGCGGGAAAATCTGCGCGGCCAGACTGCCGGGATGAATGCACAATTGGAAGAATTGCGTAGGCTGATCGAACCAGCGGAGAAGGAACTTGAAACTGCCGAGACGCAGGAAGTGGCGTTACAGAAAGAGGAGACGGATGGACAGACTGCACTGGCGCGCGTCGAGCGGACGTACAATCAAATCCAACTCGATCTGGGTCGCAAGCAGGAAATGTTGGCGAACTTGCGCCAGAAAATCGAGGACGATTTTGGCCTGGTGGCTTTCGAGTATGCCAGCGACGTTTCCGGACCAGTGCCGTTACCGCTCGATGGTATGGTCGAGCAATTGCCGGCGGTGAAAGAACTGCCGCCGGATCTCGGAGAGAATGTGACTCGCCTACGGGCACAGTTGCGACGGATGGGAGCCGTCAATCCGGAAGCGCAGCAGGAATATCAATCAGTCAAGGAGCGCCACGTTTTCCTGACTACGCAAGTGGAAGATACGAAGAAAGCGGGGGGTGATCTGCGTCAGGTCATCGCCGAGCTGGATGAATTAACTCGCCGCGAATTTAAAAAAACGTTCGAGGCGGTAGCGGAGCAGTTTCACACGATTTTCCACCGGCTGTTCGGCGGCGGGTCGGCGCGGCTGATGCTGACCGACCCCGAAAACTTGACCGAGACCGGCATTGACATCGAAGCGCGTTTGCCTGGGCGGCGCGAGCAGGGTCTCTCGCTGCTTTCGGGTGGTGAGCGCAGCCTGACGGCGATTGCGCTGGTCTTTGCTTTGCTCAAGGTCTCACCGACGCCCGTGTGTGTGATGGACGAAGTGGACGCCATGCTCGACGAAGCCAACGTGGGCCGCTTCCGGGATCTGCTGCTGGAGTTGAGCAAGGAAACGCAATTCATTATCATTACGCACAACCGGAACACGGTCCAGGTGGCGGACGTAATCTATGGGGTGACGATGGGCCGCGATTCGGCCAGCCAGATCATCAGCCTTAAGCTGGACGAGGTTTCCGAAGATTATTTGAAGTAGCGATTAGTAGTAAGGCGCGAGGTCGTTTGGACATGCCCGGACAAAAACGATATTGATCCGCTAATCTACACTGATCTTCTTTGTGAATAAAAAGCGGTTGGCGCAATAGCCAACCGCTTTCTGCTACTTCTATGTACTGGTCACTACCGTGGCTGCTGAGTCGAGCCTGCTTGGTAGGTTGATACATAAGCTGTACGGGTTGCATCATCTTCAGCTTGAGCGTCAGCTATTGTAGGGGAGCTGGGGACGTGATCTGTCCAACCGCTGTTGATGACGATTTTAGCGTTGGTACGCTGTTCTTCAAGCCAAGTATTGAATGCGGCAGTAACGGCATCCTGATATTCTTGCTCTGTGAGCGGGCGAATTTCGTGGGCGAGCACCTGGACGATGTGGTAACCATAGATGCTCTCAATCGGTTGGCTGATTTCGCCGACTTTCAGAGAGAACGCGGCGGTTCCAAAGTCGCTCCCATATTGTATCGAGTCAAATCCCAACCAGCCCAGGTCGCCGCCCTTGTCTTTGGTGGCAGTATCCAGGGAAGATTGCGCGGCGAGGTCGGTGAAATCGGCACCGTCCAGCAACTGTGTGCGGATACTGGTAGCGATTGCTTCGTCGGTGACCAATATGTGACGAACCCAGACCTGATCCAGTTCATGTTCAACGTCAGCAGTGATTTTGGCTTTCACGCGGTCATGGTAGAGGCTGAACTCGTAAAATATCTTGCGAAATTCAGCTTTCCTCATGCCCAGCTTGGCGTAGTATTTCAATCCTTCCTGATACCGGTCCTCGAAGCCCTGCAACGTGAAGGGGGTTGAAGTGGGAGTGATGCTGGGAATGGGCGTCGCTGTACTGGTCAGGTCAGGTGTCCAGGTTGGGCGCGGTGTCGAGGTAGGGGCGAGGGTCAAAGTAATCGTTGGGGTCATCAAAGCTAGTTGGGTCGTGTTCAACGTTGGATAGATCAACTGTGTAGGAGTCAGGGTGGGGGTCGGAGTCCCGCTCGGATAGTAGCCCACGCCGCTATGGACGGCCTCCTCGATATCCGCTTCGGTGACGGTAATGCCATTCGCCTTGGCGTACTGGCGGACAATCAGATCATCTATCATGTCATCAAGTACCTGGCTGCCGATGATGGACGGAGTATCTAGTTGTTCTGAAATCTGTGACAACGCCTGGGACATCTGCGGATCGGTGCTCGGATCCATGCCAAACGCCTGGGCTAATTGAGTGTACTGCATGTACTGGTAAACCAACTGCTGGCGAGCTACCCGCACTCGCACCTGGAACTCTTGCAAGGTGAGGGATTCGCCGTTAACAGTTACCGCCGGCCTGAGATTCAGGAAGAGGGTGTCGTTCAGAAGGCCGTATGCGATGAGCAGGATAACGATCGCCACTATGCCGATGGCGACACTAGAAATGAGCCTCGTTTGCCGGCGTTCGCGTTCCTGGCGAGCCAGGTGTTTTTTTGATACGATTTTGGTAGACTTGTTTTTTGCCATAGCTGCCTCATTGCGAAGTCCGCAGACCTCGCCAATTATTGACGTGTCGGGGATAAGGCTCGTCTATACCCCTCGCGGGTATGAAGATTTAACGATCTTCGTCGAAAGCCCGGCCTGTGTAGGGGAGCAGGCCGATGTGACGGGCACGTTTGATGGCGCCGGCTAGTTCGCGCTGGTGCCTGGCGCAGGTACCAGTCTGGCGGCGCGGGCGGATTTTGCCTTCTTCGGTGACGAAACGACGCAGAACATCCGCCTGCTTGTAATCAATTGCCAGGTGTTTATCGGCGCAGAACTGGCAGAATTTTGGGCGAGCGTAGTAGCGGCGCTCTTGCCCTTGTTCCATTTCATTTTCCATGGGGCGATCCATAAGATGGTACTCCAATCTAGTTTACTTGGTTGAGTGGTGAAAAAGCCACTGCGATATGCAAGCCCGAGTCTAGAACGGGAATTCGTCCTCGCTCCCGGGTTGGCCTTCGGTCTCTTCTTGGGTGGTAGGTTCTTCACCACCGGCCGGGGCATGGTCAGTCTCGCGGCGTTCACCGAGCATCATCATCTCGGTGGCGACGATTTCAATGGTGAAGTGCTTGACGCCTTCTTTGTCTTCCCAGCGTCGGGTCTGGAGTCGCCCTTCGATGTAAACTTGCTTACCCTTGATCAGGTACTGTTTGCAGATTTCGGCCAGGTTACCCCAGGCGACGACGTTGAACCACTCGGTCTCGGTGTGACGTTCGCCATTGGCTGTATTCCAGGAGCGGCTGGTGGCGACTGCGAAGGTGGTAACCGGCCGGCCTGAAGGGGTATAGCGCATTTCGGGATCACGCCCCAGATTGCCGATGATCATGATTTTATTCAATCCGCGATTCATCTCTTACTCCTTACTCGAAAGGCACGAACAAAAACCGACGATGGTATTCCTTAGTCAACAACAGTGAGCATGTAACGAAGAACAGGCTCCAGGAAACGCAGATTCTGGTCAAAGGTAGCGGTGGCGACAGGTTCAAGGCTGACATTGAACAGGACGTACTGGCCTTCGCGCTGTTTCTTAATGGGATAGGCCAGGCGCTTGCGGCCCCAGATATCAACCTTGTCCACGCTGCCACTGCTCTCGGTGATCCAGCCCTTGACCTTTTCGATGACGCCATTAAACGCGGCTTCGTCCAGGTCGGGGTGGACGATGCAAACCAATTCGTACTTACGCATGGGAGAAACCTCCTTTCCTCGGGATATGCTCCCGGACATTCACCGTAGGTGAGCCGGGGGCGGAAGGCAAGCCGCGGGGCGGCTTGATCGGGGTGTATTGTAAGCCAAAAGAGCGGTTTTGGGAGGGCATTATTTTACATAAATTGGATTACTGAATATCCACCCGCGGCGCTTTCCCAGGTAATGTTTATAGGCTTCGATACGGTAAACTCCTGGCTGGTTTGTGATATGAACAAGCGCCTCACCGTTTGATGTCTTGACGCACCTGCCATCTTTGATTAATCGGATTTCGGCCTTGGATGGGAATTTGGCCTGAATCGTCACCGCGTTATCTATGGGGATTTCGTCGCCCATGATAACGGTGGTAGCCTTGCCTTGTGCTGAAAACCGGAACCCCCGGGTTGGGGCGGGCAGGTCGTAGCCTATAAAACAATGACCGGCTGCCAGGGCATCGAAAACCATTTTGCGATCATTGGACAAGTCGCCGGTCAGGGGTGTGGGCGTTAGCGTATGGGTGTTGATCGTGGAAAAGTGGTACACATAAGTAAAGATCGTTTTATGCAATGGGCCCAGTGACATGTGGCGGGCATGGGCGTCTGAGCCGCCGACAGCCACGATACGCTGGCCTTTGGTCAATAAATCGTCCCAGATGCGTATAACCTCCGGCAAGGGGCCATGTGGGATGGTCTCTGGAAAGAAGGCGTAGACAATCGCCTCGAGTTTTCCCTTGGCAACCGACTTGAGTTCACTGAAGCCATTCCACAATTCGATGCCGGTGAAGCCGGTGACGTTCCAGTCTTCCCAGGAAATATCCGTTTCTCCGAAGGCTGGCATGGCGGGGTCCACCGGGTGAGCGACGAAGCAGATGCCACCCAGGCGTGTCACTGCGCTGACCAAGGTTTGGGGGTTGTCGGCCAGGGTCGCCAACTCCTGGTTCGCGCCAAAGACGAGCAGATGATTTTTCTGCGGGTCACGGCCCTGGTCGTGGATTTCCTCGCCGGCCAGGAGGAGCACGCGCTTTTTCCCCTCGCGGTAATAGGCATCCACGCCCTGCACCCAGACATTGTGGTCAGTGACCAGGAGCACGTCCACGCCAGTATTAAGGGCAGCCTGCCCCAGGTCCGCATGGGTTCCGGAGCCGTCAGAGTAGATGGTGTGCATATGCAGGTTGATAATCAGTTCGTGCATGGGAGTCCCTTTCCGCCGACTTATTTTTAGCCGCCATCCTTGGCAGCGAGGCCGCCGCCCGAAGCAAAGGAAGGCGGCGCTTCGGTTGACGGTTTGCCCTCATCACAGGTATAATTTGGCGGCGAAAATTTCTGGAGGCTTGCAAATGAATAACTTTTTGGACGGTTCTTTGATTTTAACATCAATTGCTCTGGTTGTCAGCATTATCCTGCAAAGCAAGGGCGCCGGCTTGGGAGGCCTGACAGGATCTGATGCCGGCGGTGTATTCACTGCTCGACGCGGAGTCGAAAAAACGCTTTTCCTGGTGACCATTGTCTTCAGCGTTTTGTTTTTTGTGCTGGCAATTACTTTGGTGATTCTCTCTGCTCACTAATCCAGTTATGGGAGAAGGGCCAGCGCCGGTCAATTTGACGTGCCGGGAAGCGGCCTTTCTTTATTTACACCAATGAAAAAATTACGTTGGCAAATCCTGGTTGTCGCCTTGACACTGATTGTGGTGGCGGTGCTTTTGTTGGCTCAGCAACCGCCCCTCAACCCGACCCTGCCCGAACCGGCTAGCGGGGGTATTTACACCGAGGCCTTGGTCGGTTCATTTGGTCGTCTGAACCCGTTGCTTGACCTGAACAATCCGGCAGATCGCGAAGTGGATCGCTTGCTCTTCAGCAGCCTGCTCAGGTTCGATTCGCGGGGGATCCCGCAACCGGACCTGGCCGAATCGTGGGGAGTCTCGGCTGATGGGACGATCTATAACGTTACCCTGCGCGCCGATGCTGCCTGGCAAGATGGAAGTCCTGTCACCAGCGAGGATGTACTCTTTACGCTCAACCTGTTGCGCAGCGAGTACTCTGCCTACTCCGCCGATGTACGGGCTATGTGGGACCGGGTGGAAATTACTCGCCTGGATGAGAAAAACCTCAAGTTTGTCTTGCCAGAGCCTTTCGTTCCATTCTTGGATTACCTGACCTTTGGAATTCTACCCGAGCATTTGCTGGAGACTGTCTCGGCAGACCAGTTGGAAAATGCCGACTTTAATCTATCGCCAGTTGGTTCAGGGCCGTATCGGTTAGATCATCCGATGGTCGAAAATGGACAGATAACCGGCATTGTGCTGACTGTCTCGGAGAATTACTACGGTCAAGTCCCGTTCGTACAGCAGATTGTCTTCCGCTATTATCCGAGAGCTCAAACCGCACTGCAAGCCTATCAGGCCGGGGAGGTACTCGGAATCAATCAGGTCACGCCGGATATTCTCGCTTCGGCTCTTTCTGATCCCAACCTGTCCTTCTATTCCAGCCGCATGCCGCGCTTGACGCTTGTCTTGCTCAACTTGGGCGATGATCAATTGCCCTTCTTTCAGGATAAAATGGTGCGCGCTGCACTCATGCTTGGCCTGAACCGCCAATGGATGGTGGATAACCTCCTCCAAGGGCAAGGAATTGTGGCCGACAGTCCGATCTTGCCCGGTACATGGGCATATTACGATGGCGTCGAACATATTGGTTTTGATCCTGATACGGCGGTCGCACAGCTTAAAGCTGGCGGGTACGTTTTACCCCCGAATAGTTCCGTGCGGGCCAAAGATAACGTTTCCCTATCCTTTACAATGGCATATCCGGACGATGGCCTGCATACCCAGTTAGCCCAAGCCATCCAGCAAAACTGGGCGGCCATTGGCGTAGAGGTGAAGCTCCAGCCGGTCTCCTACGATTTGCTCTTGAATGATTATTTGACGCCGCGCACCTACCAAGCCGCCTTGGTGGACCTGGACCTCAGCCGTTCGTACGATCCGGACCCATATCCGTTCTGGCATCAGGCGGAAATTACCGGTGGTCAGAACTACTCCCAATGGGATGACCGTACCGCCAGTGAGTACCTTGAAAATGCGCGCGTGGTCGCTGACCCGGACGTACGTGCTCGACTGTATCGTAATTTCCAGGTTGTTTTTACCCGTGAGCTTCCGGCTCTACCGCTATACTACCCGGTCTATACTTATGTCGTGGACCAGCGCGTGCAAGGCGTGCAGGCCACACCGCTCTTCGAGTCTGCCGACCGTTTCAATGGGATCGCCAGTTGGTATCTGATCACCCGGCGCGCCCTCGATCAGACCGCGCAGCCGTCCATTGAACCATAGTTGTCATTATCGCGAAAGGAGTTCTTGTGGCCGACCAACGTGAAACAGCCTTGCAATACGCCCATAATAACCAAGTGAGTTTCCTGAGCGCTTACAAGGAAATCCTGGCAGTCCCCTCTATTTCGACTGACCAGGCGCACGTCGCAGATATTCACTGCGCCGCCGAGTGGATGGCGGCGCAGTTGCGCGCCCTGGGGATGCAGAAGGTACAGCTTTTCCCAACTGCTACCCAGCACCCGGTTGTCTACGGCGAATGGCTGGGAGCACCCGGCGCGCCGACCGTGCTGATCTATGGCCATTACGACGTCCAACCGGTTGACCCGCTCGATTTGTGGAAGACCGATCCTTTTGCGCCGACCGTCCTCGGCGAAGACATCTTTGCGCGTGGCGCGTCGGACATGAAGGGGCAAGCCCTGGTTACGTTGAAAGCGGCCGAATCGTTGGTCCAGACCGGCGGCCTGCCGGTCAACGTCAAGTGGCTGTTCGAAGGGGAGGAGGAGATCGGCTCGCCTAGCCTGGAGGCATTTATCGCCGGGCATAAAGAGTTGTTGGCTTGCGATTTTGCCGTCAATCCCGATTCGGGCATGATGGGGAAAGAATATCCGACCATCACGTATGCCCTGCGCGGCCTGGCGTATTTCGAGCTGCGCGTCTTCGGCCCGGCGCACGACCTTCACTCCGGCATGTACGGCGGCGTCGTCCATAACCCGGCCAACGCGTTGGCCGAATTGATCGCCGGCATGCACGATGACAAGGGGCGTGTTACCTTGCCCGGTTTCTATGATAAAGTTCGCAAGTTGAGTAAAGAGGAACGCCAGGAACTGGCTCGTCTCCCGATTGACGAACAGCACTTCCTCGAGCAGACCGGTGTACCGGCGCTCTACGGTGAACCCGGTTTTACCGCCAATGAACGCACCGGGGCGCGGCCCACGTTGGACGTCAACGGTTTGCTTTCCGGCTTTACGGGCGAAGGATCCAAGACGATCATCCCTGCCTGGGCAATGGCCAAGATCTCGACGCGCCTCGTCCCCGACCAGCACCCGCAGGAAGTCCACCAGCAATTGCTCCGTTACCTGGAAGAGAACGCTCCCAAAGATATCCGCTGGGAGGTGAAGGTATTGGCCGGTAACCCGGCCTCCATCTCTGACCGGGTCAATGTTGGTGTCCGGGCGATGGCGCAGGCGTTGGAGACGGTCTGGGGCCAGAAGCCGTATTTCAAGCGCGAGGGCGGCTCGATCCCGGTGGTCGGTGACATGCAGCGCCTGCTGGGGGTCGAGTCGGTCGTCTGCGGCTTTGGCCTGCCGGACGACAACATCCACGCCCCGAATGAAAAGCAACACCTGCCGACCTGGCATCGCGGCATAGATGCGTATATCCATTTCTTTTTGAATTTGCTAAAATAACGTCAGTTATGGATAAGCAAAAACACAAGATTGTGTCATTGCGAGCGGCGTTCTTTGCCGCGAAGCAATCTCCACGCCCATTACGGGGGATTGCTTCGCCCCTATCGGGGCTCGCAAAGACACAAAGATTTTTTATCCATAATTCACGTTAAAATAATGCTCCGGCGAGGGTTCAATCCCCACTGGGCATTCATCGGGAGATTATCGGTATGGAAGATAAACTCATCACTTACGGCGGGCAGGCGCTCATCGAGGGGGTGCTGATGCGCGGCCGAAAATCCTGCGCGGTGGCCCTGCGCGCTCCCGACGGTAAAATCGTCACGAAAATCGAACCCCTGAGCGGCATCTATAAAATGGGTCTCGCCAAAGTTCCTTTCCTGCGCGGGCTGGTCATGCTGTGGGATTCGCTCGGCCTGGGTCTGCGCGCCCTGACCGATTCGGCCAACCTGCAAACCGGCGAGGACGAGAAACTGGAAGGCCCGGCGCTCTACCTGACCCTCGGCCTGACCTTCCTGGTTGCCATTGGTATCTTCTTCCTCGCCCCGGCGGGGGTCGGTTGGCTGACCGAACGCTTCCTGCATTGGAATGCCTGGTGGAGCAACTTCCTGGAAGGCGTGCTTCGCCTGCTGATGCTCGTCGGCTACATCTGGGGAATTGGATTTATGCCGGATATTGCGCGCGTCTTCGCTTATCACGGCGCGGAACACAAGACCATCAATGCTTACGAAGCGGGCGCGGACCTGACGCCGGCTTCCGTTGCGAAGTTCTCGCTGGCTCACACCCGCTGCGGGACGGCTTTCCTGTTGACGCTGATGGTACTCTCGTTGTTTTTCTTTACCATCCTTGGCCCTCTCTCGCTGGAGTGGCGGCTCATCAGCCGGGTTTTGATGATCCCGGTCCTGGTGGGGATCGCCTATGAGTATTTGCGCTGGACGGCCAACCACATCACATCACCCTTTGTACGCTTCATTGTCAAACCCAACCTGGCACTCCAATCCCTGACCACGCGTGAACCCGACGAGAAGATGCTGGAGGTGGCGATTACGGCCTTTCAGGAGATGAGGAAGGCGGAGGGGGAGTAAATCGTTTTGCGTAAAATGGGTACCCTGCAGGGCAGAGACCTGGCCTGCGGGGTTTTTTGTGGGTAACGCCTAAGCTCACCTGCCGCTATGGAGCGAAGCGGAATAGTGGTCAGGTGGAGCGTCTTGTTAGGCAACCCTGATGGGCACGCAAGTATCCTTTGGGGCTATGGCTGGTACATTACCGCAGGATTAACGGCAGGAACAAATTGTACACTGTGGGTGCAGCGCCATCATTACCGAGTTTGGAGACAAAGATGTCTGCTAACCCCGCACTGGTCAGGTTGGCTGTGCCCGCGCCGGGGTCAAAGTCGGCGGTGCCTAAAAAGTCCCCTGTCGTATAAACGTTGCCGCTAGAGTCTACGGCGACGCCGTAGCCTCTATCATAATCCGTCCCGCCCATGCGCTTTGCCCAGACGAAGTTGCCGCTGCTATCCAACTTGGAGACGAAGATGTCGTCGCCCCCCGCGCTGGTCAGGTCGGCTGTGCCCGTGCCGGGGTCAAAGTCGGCAGTCTCACCAAATAATCCCGTCGTATAGACGTTGTCGCTTGAGTCTACGGCGATGCCGTAGCCATAATCATAGATCAACCCGCCCATGTTCTTTGCCCAGACGAAGTTGCCGCTGCTGTCCAACTTGGAGACGAAGATGTCGCCGACCCCCACACTGGTCAGTTTGAATATGTTCACGCTGGGGTCAAAGTCGGCGGTGACTACAAAGTTCCCCGTCGTATAAACGTTGCCGCTTGTGTCTAGGGCGATGCCGTAACCTCTATCATCGTACTCCCCGCCCATGCTCTTTGCCCAGACGAAGTTGCCGCTGCTACCCAACTTGGAGACGAAGATGTCGTGGCTCCCTGCACTGGTCAGGTTGGATATGCCCACGTTGTCGGGGTCAAAGTCGGCGGTGTTATAAAAGCGCCCCGTCGTATAGACGCCGCTTGAGTCTACGGCGATGCTGTAGCCCTCATCGCTGTAGCCTACATCAATGCTTGTCCCACCCATGCTCTTTGCCCAGACGAAGTTGCCGCTGCTGTCTAACTTGGAGACGAAGATGTCATAGCCCCCTGCACTGGTCAGGTTGAATGTGCTCGCGCCGGGGTCAAAGTCAGCGGTGAGTAGAAAGCACCCCGTCGTATAGACGTTGCCGCTTGAGTCTAGGGTGATGCCGTTGCCATAATCATAATCCGTCCCACCCATGCGCTTTGCCCAGACGAAGTTGCCGCTGCTATCCAACTTGGAGACGAAGATGTCGTAGCCCCCCGCACTGGTCAGGTTGGCTGTGTTCGCGCCGGGGTCAAAGTCAACGGTGCCATAAAAATTCCCCATCGTATAGACGTTGCCGCTTGTGTCTAGGGCGATGCTGTTGCCATAATCACCGCTCGTCCCGCCCATGCGCTTTGCCCAGACGAAGTTGCCGTTGCTGTCGAACTTGGAGACGAAAATGTCGTCGCCTCCCGCACTGGTCAGGTTGTATGTGCTCACGCTGGGGTCAAAGTCGGCGGTGTCGCGAAAGTACCCTGTCGTATAGACGTTGCTGCTTGAGTCTACGGCGATACTGTTGCCATAATCATAGCTCGCCCCGCCCATGCTCTTTGCCCAGACGAAGTCGCCGCTGGCATAAAGCGGACTGGCAAGCGATTCAGCCTGCGCCGGTAGGAATCCCGTTAGCAAAAACATAACGACGAGCAAAACAGAGAACATACGTGAAACTGACTTTATTGTGAACATGGCAATCCTCCAGATTGAAATGAATTTGATGATGCGCGACGCATTGCACTTAGTATACGACTTCCCCAAATGTTTTTCAACCATAAGCGAGACTGCTCAGGCGCTTTGCTACCCTGTCTCAATCGAACGCGGATAACGCCGATTTGGCGGATAACGGACTTCCGAAGTCTCCCCTACGGGACGATGTTGAAGACTTCGGAAATCTGTACTTCCTTCACTCACCGCAACACCAGCGGCAGGTAGATGAGGTAGAGACGCATGACGCTATACACCTCCCCGCCTGTGAACCCGCCGCTGATCGGGTTGCCCGCCAGGTCCTGAATGCCCTTGCCGCTGGCGTTCACATCCAGGCGGAGGGTGCCGTTGCCCGTGCCGGTGTTGACTGTGACAGTGTAGACACTGCCCGAGCCGCTGACTTCGCTGACGGCGGCACTGGATACGCCGATGGCAGCGGGCGGAGCGTAAGATAAACCGTGAATGCCTTTTGGCAGGGAGACCGCCAGGCGGGACGGTCGCCCTGTGGATTCGAAGGCTTGTTAGGCAGCCCTGATGGGCGCGCAAGTGCGCAAGTATCCTTCGGGGCTATGGCTGGTACATTACCGCAGGATTAACGGCAGGAACAAATTGTACACTCTGGTAACGCTAAACACATACGCCGCCCCGGAGTTTTCGGCTAAATTGTTCGCGCCGTCCCCGTTCACGCCGCTGGTATTGCTGTCTTCCTCATACGACCCGACCACGAGCGTGTCGCCGGAGAGCGACACAGCATTGCCAAAGCAGTCACCCGCCCCGGTGTTGGAGGCTTTCAGGTAGGCTTGCTGGCTCCAGGTCGTCCCGCTGCGGGAGAAGACATACGCCGCCCCGGAGTAATGGGCTGTGAAACTGTAGTCTTCCGCGTACGCTCCGACTACGAGCGTGTCGCCGGAGACCGACACGTCATTGCCAAAGTAGGCACCATTCCAGGTGTTGGAGGCTTTCAGGTAGGCTTGCTGGCTCCAGGTCGTCCCGCTGCGGGTGAAGACGTACGCCGCCCCGGATTGGCTGGCTGAATTGTCCGCCTCGTCCCCGCTCACGCCGGTGGCAATGCTGTCTTCAAACAGCGCCCCAACCACGAGCGTGTCGCCGGAGAGCGACACGGCACCAAAGTTGTCATCCGTCTCAGTGTTGGAGGCTTTCAGGTAGGCTTGCTGGCTCCAGGTTGTCCTACTGCGGATGAAGACATACGCCGCTCCGGAGGAGGCGGCTGAATCGTCAGCCTCGTTCCCCCCGTTCACGCCGGTGGCCTTGCTGTCTTCCCCATGCGCCCCAACCACGAGCGTGTCGTCGGAAAGCGACACGTCAGAGCCAAACTCGTCATTCACCCCGGTGTTGGAGGCTTTTAGGTAGGCCTGTTGGCTCCAGGTTGTCCCACTGCGGGTGAAGACGTAGGCCGCCCCGGAGGTGCCGGCTGAATTGTCCCCCTGATTCTCGTTCACGCCGCTGGCATTGCTGTCTTCCCCCTCAGCCCCGACCACGAGCGTGTCGCCGGAGACCGACACGGCAATGCCAAAGCTGTCACCCGCCTCGGTGTTGGAGGCTTTCAAGTAGGCTTGCTGGCTCCAAGTCGTCCCACTGCGGGTGAAGACGTACGCTGCCCCGGAGTAATACGCTGAATTGTCCGCCCCGTTCCCGTTCACGCCGCTGGCATTGCTGGATTCCCCCCACGCCCCGACCACGAGCGTGTCGCCGGAGAGCGACACGGCATAGCCAAAGAGGTCACCCGCCTCGGTGTTGGAGGCTTTCAGGTAGGCTTGCTGGCTCCAGGTCGTCCCACTGCGGGTGAAGACGTAGGCCGCCCCGGAACCGCCGGCTGAATTGTCCGCCTCGTCCCCGCTCACGCCGCTGGCATTGCTGTCTTCCCCCTCAGCCCCGACCACGAGCGTGTCGCCGGAGAGCGATACGGAATTGCCAAAGAGGTCCTCCGCCTCGGTGTTGGAGGCTTTCAGGTAAGCTTGCTGGGTGTCTGGGGTTGCGGCCGCAGGGGCGGGCAGCAGGGCTTTGATCTGCACCCAGTCGTCCGCGCTCAAGCCGGCTGGCAAGTTGGCAGTATTCGAGGCGGCTAACGCGGCCGTCTGCATGGGTAGCGTCCCCGTTAGCAAGAACATGACGATGAGCAAAACAGAGAACACTCGGGAAATTGATTTTCTAGTAACCATATCTTCTCCTTTTTTTGGTTAGATTGATTTGGATGAAGTTTGTTATATATTTCACTATTATACTATTGCCCCTAAAATATTAACTGTCAAAAACTGCTGATCTTAAGGACTGTTCAACATCATGGCGAATGAGGGGTAAACAAAAAGAGCCGCGGGATCTCTCTCGCGGCTCTTTTTAGGTTCGGTTTATTTCATCAGTGAATTACGGCTTCTCCAACCCATGCACAGTCAACAATTCTTCATCTTCCAAAATATCCATCGTCAACCCATCTGCCACAATTTGACCATCATCCATCACGATCGTGCGCGGGAAGAGTTCTTTCACCAGCGCCATATCATGCGTGGAGACCAGCATCGTGATCGGCAATTCACGCAATGAATTAATTAAAGTTCTGGGCGCGCGCGGGTCGAGGCCGGCGGTTGTGTGGCCGGAGCAGGTGTGCCCCCAAGCGAGGGAAACTGGCAAGCCGACAGCAGCAGCGCAACCAAGCCGGGCAGCAGCCAGGCGGGGCGCGGACCTGACGCCGGCCTCCGTTGCGAGGTTTTCGCTCGCCCATACCCGCTGCGGGACGGTTTTCCTGCTGACGCTGATGGTGGTCTCGTTGTTCTTCTTTACCATCCTTGGCCCCTTGCCGCTCGCCTGGCGGCTCATCAGCCGGGTTTTGATGCTCCCGGTGCTGGTGGGGATCGCCTATGAGTACCTGCGCTGGACGGCGGACCACATTAAATCGCCCTTGGTACGTTTCATCGTCAAACCCAACTTGGCCCTGCAATCCCTGACCACGCGCCAGCCCGACGAACAAATGCTGGAGGTGGCGATTACGGCCTTCCAAGAGATGAGGAAGGCTGAGGTAGCGTAAAACGGTTTGCATATAGTAGAAACCCCGCAGGTCAAAGACCTGGCCTGCGGGGTTGTTTTTGTAGGTAACGGCCAGCTCACCTGCGTGGCGGGTTGGCAAGGTTACATTGCACTATAAGTTCAACTGCTGTATGAAACCGCTTGAAAAGCCCCGCAGTAGCCACGTCAGGTGCAGCGGGGGTTGGGCGGCGCACCGCAAATGCCATCAGATGTCCAATCAGGATCGCGGGACAGAATCCTCCACAGTAGGTATGTAGAATTGTCACGGTTCTGACAGGTAGTCGTGCAAGTCAATAACCTTTTCAACCGTTTTGGAAAACACATCTATCACCGAGACACTGTCTGATCTGTTATTCACCGTATAGATCTTGCTTAAGTCATCGTTTGCAAATAGGGAATTTGGGAAAATACCTTTCACATCGATGATCTGCGGTAAAAACCTGTCATTATCCAAATCATAGATGCTGATGAAACTTCGATCGAGATGGGCAATGTACAGGTAGTTTTCCTGGGGATTATAGACCAACCCAATTGCATTGAGGTAGGTCAATTGCCAGGGTTCAAGACCGATTGCTCTCGCTACATCTCCCAAATAGATCACCTTTTTGATCGCATCTGAATTTGTATCGATCGCCAAAACTACTTGCGTAGCGCCCGCAAAAAGCGTATGTGAATTGGAATCGTAGGCAAATGGAAAAGCAGGCCCGCCTACTATGCCTTGTAAACCAGGCGAATCAAAGATGATCGTCTTTTGAATGGTGTAAGTGTCTGTCTCGAACACATGGATCACTACCTGTCCATTCTGTTGCCCGCCAAGAGCATACAGTTTTGACCCATCTGGAAGTTCAAAAGGCATGCTATCGAAGTTTCCCCCTTCAAGTTTAACCCTCGTCTCCTCTTGAAAACTTGCGGGATTAATTCGCAAGAAAGTATCTGGAAATCCTCCTGAAGTTGGTCCTGGCCAGATCGAGAATAAACTCGTCTTATCATGAGAGAGGACAAAACTCCAAAGACCCTGAGTGTTTGGGAGTGGATGTTCATCGAGGAGGCTCATATCATCTGGGTCAACCTCAAGGACATGATTCCCCTGGGGGATAAGCAGGTTTCCTGCGATATTGGTGGCGATGTGATAGTCAGGGGCGTCCTGGCGAATATTGGGGAATCTAACGACCCCCGCTATTGTCTCCTGGTCAAGATCAAGCTCAAAGGCATACGGACTTTGAGGAACAAGGATGTAACCAAGGGCTTGCCCAGGTTTTCTGACAAAGGAATAGTGAAGATGGAATCTTTCCTGGTTAAAGACTTTCACAGCGACAGGAGTGAGGGTATCAAGGTCCACCTTGATGAAGGCATTACCGTCACTACTTGTAGTGTAAAGAAGATGGGGATTTGCAGGATCAATCTTTACGTCATTTATCTGTGTATTAGGCCAGCCGTATTCATTGGGGCCCAGGTGAATCTGATCCAGTATACTATCCGATTGAGTATCAATTACCACGATGTTGTTGGTGTTTGGTACGGGCCAACCGGTACCCACATATATCCTCTGGCTGTCGGGGCTAGCCTCTAAACAACCCGCGCCACCATCTATAGTAACAATATTGATTTCCCCACTGACCAGGTCAATCGAACGGAGCCATCCAAAAGCGTGATAATCTGGGTACCAACCACCGAAAGTGGTTACATACGCTTTCTGCTCGTTTGGTAAGACTTTGAAATCCGCTATAGGTTCACCTCCGCCCTGTACGGGAATTGTAAACCTATGGATCCATGCCTTTGCGCCACTGTCATAGAGGCCAATGATCATCCCCTCGCCTGGATTGCCGGTTAAGACATACCATAATCCTTCACCAGACATGCTTTCTTGAATCTTTAAGAACCCTATCGAATTATCTGTGAATTCTGTGATCTCATACGTCTCAGTATTGACCCGTCTTACTGTGTTACCATCCCATGTGATAAGGAAGGGCCCATATTGAGACAAAGTCATCCCGGTGATGCTTATATTATCAATCGTATGGATGACATTCAGGGTTTGGGTATCAAGGACGATCAACTTGCGCCACGTAGTGGTGTATACAAAGAGCTTCTCTTCACTGGCGTTCAGGGTGACAGGGTCATATTCTATCGGGAAATACTCGGTTAGATCAGCCACTGCCACGACGGATAGATCTTCAAGACGTATCTTGAAAACAGCCTCCGTGAGATTAAAACTGAGGTAGGCATATTCCCCATCGTTTGTAATGTCCATTTTATACGGGCTCTGCTCTTGGGGTTCCGATGTTGGTGGTATTTGCTTTATCACTAACGGTAAAAAGATAAAGTAATCCAATGTTTGTGCTACTGGTGCTGCTAGAACGGCTGGTAAATAGCCAACAAGGAAGATAGCACAAACCAGGCCGGTAAAAATGGTTATTCCTTTGTGTTTCCTCATTTTGACCTCCTGTTGCACAGCTTATTTTGAGTGGTCTAACTCATGATTCTACTAGCTTGGTATGTTTAATGCCGAAACGAAATCCACACTGAAGTGGTAGGTTGTAAAAATGAGTATAGCACGATTTGAATGGTATAGATGACTTGAAGTGAAGTACGACAGTTGCGCTGCCGGATGCCAGAGTTGCTCTGCTTAGACTCTTTGTGAATGTGCCAACCTGATTTGAAGATTAGCGCCAACCGCATCAGCATAACGCCGCGCTCAGTCCTTAATGCGGCACGAGGAACTCGCCGAGAACGAAGAAGAGTACCATCAGCCCGGGCAATATGGTAAGCCATACGAGCCACGAGCGCTCGTGCCGCCGTATCACCGCGATCAGGCCGACGATCCCGGCGGCCAGCCCACACGACAGCATCGCGATGCCGTAGAAGGGCAGTACCACTTGCCTCCACGGCACCTCCACCGTCGAGGGCATGAACACCGTGGAGTTGATGATCCAAAGAAACACGAATGTTGCTGCCAGCCCGACCGACCACCAACCGAGTCGTGTGCTGGGCCACCCGAGGATGCGCCGCCTCAATGGCTGATCTGACGGTGGCACACTCACTGGAAGTCCTGAATCAGTTTTCATCTCACACCTTCTGTGTGAAGCATAAGAAAAGAGAATCCGTAAGTGCCAATCGGCACTCAAGTACAGTCTGACTTATCTAGGCCAGTGGGTAAGGGAGAGGGGTTTCCTCTCCCTCCCCGTTGTCGCAATAGGGTCAATTCCCTATATTATACCGGCGTGCGGCTTTCCCGCACCGGGCGACCCCTGCTGCCTTGCCCACATAAGGGA